>Ga0364860_10064_pt2 | contig 76504 bp, 81 predicted proteins | sample ExccelAu500001D4_FD_206916 | JGI IMG/M metagenome (GOLD analysis project Ga0364860, IMG submission 206916) | Enriched cells from Trout Bog Lake Hypolimnion, Wisconsin, USA - BchlTB.Aug20.5000.01 .D4 | ecosystem: Environmental > Aquatic > Freshwater > Lake > Hypolimnion/Profundal zone | place: USA...
GTCTCCACTCAGGTCACGGCCACCATCACTGCCACGCAGGGAACGGTCGTCGAGACGGCCACTTTGACGATCACACCGCCGACCCTTGTTTCGCTAAAGCTGAGTCCGACGTCGGTCAAGGCTGGAGCTTCTTCAACGGGGACGGTTACAATCAGCGGTCCAGCCCCGACGGGTGGATTGCCGATTTCGCTTTCGAGCAGCCCTTCCGGTGCTTTGCTTCCTTCCACGGTAACGATTCCCGCGGGCCGGACGTCAGCCACGTTCACCGCTCGAACGGTGAAAGGGACATCGCAAACGGTGATAACGATAACGGCGACGCTTGGAACTCAGGCGAAGTCGGCGACGCTAACGATCCTATAGGACTCCAATCTAGCCGGTGTTTTGGCATCGGCTAGCTGTGTCCCGTGTTAGCGTGACTTGACACCATATTTGGCGGGATGTAACTTGCGGCACCATGTCCAGCCGTGACTGTCAAGCTTTTCCGCGACACGCAAACTGCCATCTTGCCGCTCCTTTTCAGATCGCTTCGCACCGGACCGTTCTGCGGATTGGGGTCTGGATTGCCTTCATCCTGATTGCAGCGTTAGGTCGGGCGCAGCTCGCGAATTCGCCCTGGCCGAAGTTTCAAGGGGGCGCCCAAAGCATCGGCTTGGGGAGCGGAGTAGGAGCCACCAATACCGTAAAGTGGAGTCATAGCTTCGGTAACTCGAGTGCGGGTAGATCTGCGCCGGCGATCGGCCCAGACGGGACCATCTACATTGGATGTTCCGATTCCAACGTATACGCCCTCGACGGTGGAACCGGAGTTTTAAAGTGGACGTTCGCCACTGGCGGTGCAGTGAACACGTCCCCAGCAGTCGGCAAAGATGGGACGGTTTATGTGGGGTCGGCAGACGCTCACCTTTACGCGATTAATGGCTCTACAGGGGCCGTACGCTGGAGTTACGACGCAATTGGCCCCATTCAGTCTTCGCCCGCGATTGGACTTGACGGAACCGTCTTTTTTGGTGGCGGCGCGCTTGGCTCCGCCGTCATCGCTCTCGACGGCGCGACGGGAGCGCCGGTTTGGACTTTTACAGCTCGCGACACCGTTGTGTCTTCGCCTGCGATTGCCGTCGACGGCACTGTGTTTGTAGGATCTACCGACAGCAACCTGTACGCCCTGGACGGAGACACCGGCATCGTGAAGTGGTCCTATGCGACCGGCGGGCAAGTCCAATCCTCACCATCGGTCAGTTCGGATGGTACGGTTTACGTTGGGTCGGTTGACGGCAAGCTTTATGCACTGAACGGTGCTACGGGAGCCTTGAAGTTCTCGTTCGCCACCGGCGGACCAATCTATTCGTCTCCCGCGATTGGGCCAGACGGATCGGTGTACGTAGGTTCCAACGATAGTTCGGTTTACGCGGTCAACGGGTCGACCGGCGCGTCGTTGTGGTCGTACGTAACGGCGGGGTCCGTCGTAACTTCGCCGGTAATCGCCGCCGACGGAACTGTCTATGCGGGGTCCAACGACGGCAAGGTTGTCGCTCTGAAAGGGGCTTCAGGATCAGTAGTTTGGACGTTCGCCACCGGAGCCGGGATAGGATTTGGGGCAGCGATTGGGTCTGACGGGGCGCTGTTCGTGCCCTCGTTCGATGGACGGCTGTATGCGCTTGCAAGCTCGTATGTTCCGCCGACACTTGCCAGTTTGACGCTTTCACCCACAACAGTATCGGGAGGTCAAACGTCGACGGCAACGGTGTCTCTGAGCGGTATCCCAACGTTCCAGGGTGCGGTAATCGGCCTGTCCAGCAGCAACGCGTCGGCTCTGGTTCCGACTACGGCTGTTGTTCAGCCAGGTCAGGTTTCGGCGACATTTCAGATTCAATGCGCAACCGTCGCCAAGTTAACAACGTCCACGATCACGGCAACTTATGGCGGCAAGACGGTAACCGCGACTGTCTCAATTAACCCCCCCACGCTTGTAGCAGTAGGGCTCAATCCCGTTTCGGTTGCAGGAGGGATCTCCTCGACGGGTACGGTCAGCTTAGTTGGAGAGGCGCCGGTTGGAGGTTTGAAGGTCGCTTTAGCAAGCTATTACGGAACCGCATCGGTACCGTCTGCAGTAACGGTCGCCGCTGGTCAGACCGTTGCGACGTTTCCAATTGCGACTACGGCGGTGGGGTACCAAGAGATCTCGTTGATCACCGCAACGCTGAACGGTGTTTCGGATTCGGCAGTTCTGATTATCGCGCCGCCGGTTCTGTCATCGATTGCCCTTAATCCCTCGACAATCAATGGCGGGGGATCGACGGTTGGAACGCTCACTTTGAGCGGTAACGCTCCCGTCGGTGGATTTATCGTGAAGCTATCAAGTACGAGTGGGGCGACCGTTCCCGCTTCGGTTCTTATCCCTGCCGGTAAATACACCGCGAACTTCAACGTATCGACGTCGGCATCGGCAAAGCAACAGACGGCGACTATCACGGCGACGCAAGGGAGCACTTCGCTTACAGCCACGCTCACGATCAACCCTCAATGGCTGAAGTCGCTGCAGTTCAGCCCTTCGGCAGTAACCGGAGGTTCGTCGTCGACGGGGAGCGTCATGCTTACAAGCCCCGCTCCCGTTGGTGGCTTAACGATTACCTTGACGAATACTCAGGCTGCGGCTATCGTTCCTGCGACGGTTAACATCGGAGCAGGCAAGACCTCGGCCACCTTCTCAGTCAACACGACCCCGGTGGTGAGTTCGGTTAACGCTTCAATTGTCGCGTCAGTCGGCACGGCTTCGGCGACCGGGATTCTGGCCATCAACGCGCCTGCGCTCACTTCGCTGAAACTCAATCCCACGACGGTGACCGGCGGAAAGTCTTCGACTGGAACGGTTACCATCAGCGGTCCGGCGCCAACAGCCGGGCTTGTAGTGATGCTTTCCAGCAACCTGTCGGCGGCCACCGTGCCGAAATCCATTACGATTGCGGCAGGGAAGACAACCGGTGTTTTCGCCGTTTCAACCTTCAAAGTGACGTCTACTGAGAGCGCCACGATCTCGGCGACGGCCGGGGGCTCGAGCAAATCGGTGAACCTAACTCTCCATTGAGGGGCTCAATTGGCGAGTTTGACCTTTCCGTGGCGGCCATCCCAATGGCCGTCCGGTATAATGCTTAAGCAATTGCGCTCGTAGCTCAGTGGATAGAGCATCAGCTTGCGGAGTTGAGGCAGAGATCAAATTCGAACCTGACCACCCAACGAATGTTGGAAAATGTTGGAAAGGACGGTTTAAGATCTTCTCATGGCAGGCAAAAGAAAGCTCACTCTAGAAAATAGCATTGGTTGCTGGCCGATTGAAAAGGGCGTCGACAAAGGCCGCTTTGGGTGGGAGTTCCGCCCAGTCGATGAAAACGGAAAGTACTACATCCGTGGAGACGGAAAGCCCTTCCGCATGGGAGGCAAACGTAGCACTCTAGAAGATGCGCAGGCCTCTTATTACAATGCCGTCGCAGAACTTGAGAAGCTAAAAACAGGCGGACGGTCCAAGCCTGCGTCTAACCAGACCTTAGAGCAATGGAGCGAATACTGTCTGACGACACTATGGCCAACGGCAGGTAGGGGAGGCGGTGAACTCGACAACCGCCGATCTATTCTCCAGAAGCATTTTTATCCCACGCTGCGAGATACGCCGCTTGAAGCAGTCACGATGGCGGACATTCGAGCCGTGGTCTCGAAAATAGACGGTGCGTGGGACACCAAGCGTAATGTCCGAAACTGCGCGTCAGCCTTGTTTGTCTCGGCAATGCAGGAGTTCCCAGACGCCATCAAGCAGAATCCAGCCTTGGTGGATATAGGCGAAAAGCCTAAGCGTGATGCAGAAGGTAACCGACTTCATGAGCGTCGATTTCTGGATGCGACTGAACGTGAGAAACTTCTCGAAGTTGCGAAGGGAGACACATATTGGATCGGCATATATTTGGCCCTCAATCTTGGACTGAGAAGAGGGGAGATCTTAGCCCTGAAATGGATTCACGTAGATTGGGAAGACAAGATAATCAATGTCAGAGACAGTATTAGGAGCTCAAAGGCAGGGGGGAAAGTGACACGACCGACTAAGACCGTTGCTGGAAATAGGCGGATCCCTCTTCCAAATCGAGTCATTTCAACTCTTGTAGATCATAAGGCGACCCTTGGAAAGGACCAGATATTTATCATGCCATCCTCGCTAGGTGCTCGCGCGGCCGAGCGAAAATTTAGCCGAGCAATGGAAGATTTCAGGATACTGGCGGGCCTCTGCGGATCAAAAAATCGTTACCACGAGCCGCTACCTGATCCAACCCTTCAAGATTTGCGTGACACTTTCTGCGACATGATGGCGAACGAGAAAAAAGTCAATGTAAAGGTTTTGCAGAGGATCATGGGACACGAGCGAGTCGAGACGACCTTGAACTTCTATGTTGACGCTGACCATGAGGATTTGGCCGCGGCTATGGCACTGCTTGACGACTAGAGCGACGTCTCGGCCTACCAGACCGTGGCTTTAAGGCAACGGCCCCAGATTCCTCTTGGGTGAGTAGCGCTGCCTTATGATCCTCCCGCTCGACATAGCGCTCAAGTTCGGCCCTACTCACTCTGCCTGGTGATTGGCTGATAAGTTTGCCTGAGCGGACTAGCTCCTCGACGTAGCGCTTTGACCGATTACCCAAGTAGAAGGCGACATCCTTATATTCCAACACCTTCTGGCACTCAAGCTCGGCTAGATAAATCTTCTTCGATTCAAAGGAGTCGAGTGGTGGTTTCGTAGCAAAGAGTTCTGGTGGCATCACACTAAAGGTGATTCTGGATTTGAGCACGAATCGTGGAGCGTTCTGGGATTTTCTCGAAATCTGCGGCCACTTTGTATTTGGCCCCTTGGGATCAGAAATGCTTCTAAGTCGGTAGACGGCGAATAGTGCTTACATCATTTCCACTGGAGGCCAGGTTGATCTGGCAGTGGGTGTCCGACCATGACTAGGACGAATTGTGATGTACTTCGCCTGTACGACTCGGTGGCAGCTGATTGTATCGCGTTGTGAGATATTCTCCGATTCCTTGCGGAAGGCCCTCCAACTGATTTCAACAGGCACAATGGCGATCCGTGCTTCTTCCCACCCATTCCGATGGGGGCGATCGCGAACGGTCGTTGCGATAGCAATCATAGCAAAGGCTGCAACATCGGTCGGAGGAATTTGCGGATCGATAGGAGTTGATAACTCACTTGGACTTCGGTTAGTCCAGTTTCCAGAGCAACTTCGGAAGTCGTCATCTGCACCACCAGACAAAGATGGATGATCAGCTGTTGCTGTACGGTCAGCTTGCCGATACACTCCTGGAGCACCAATCTGCGGCAGATATTATCTTCGTCTCGATTTGAGCCTGGATGATCCTTGGGATGGGCATCCAGATTTGTCACTCGAGTGGTAAGTCCAGCGTTTGCCAAACAGAACTCGGCCTTTGCCTCGGCGTCTGCTAGGCCGTTTTTGCGTTCGAACTCCTCGCGGAAGTCCGACCGACTGTGCGAGCCAACCAAATAGGCTCGGGCAGAATGTTTGTGTTCTGGGATTCTAATGAGGTCGCTAGACCCGAAGACCTTCAGCAGATGGAATACTACGCGAGTATGGACAAACGTGGCAACAGAACATTTGCAGTTTGTTTCTCTCTCGTCGTCATAGTCGGAATACGCCTCGAGCGCCACTATTCTCGCCATTTGAAGATAATCCTCGCTAGTGTTGGAGGAGTACCCTCGTTTGGCGGCTTTCTTAGCCAACGACCGAAGGGCTCTTTCATGGCGGCCCAAAAGAAGATTTCTCGCCTTTGAGCGCCGATCACAGGATGGGTGTCTTTGTGAGATGTTGCACAGCTCTTCGTCGGAGAGCGGCAAAAGATTTGTGGAACAGGTTGACCTCTCAAAGAGAGGAGAGATTGATGAAATTGCTGCGTTTGAGGTACTCACCTCTGCTACACAATCTCTCGCCGCCCCGCTAGGGCCGCCATTTGGTCACCAGTTCAGAAGCAGTGCTTTTCTACAGAACAGGTCTTGAAGTTTCAGGGACGCCATTGGGGTGTGGCTAAGAGGTCAAGACTGGCTTCGTGGGATTTCCGCTAACTTGATGCCAAGATAACGAGGATGCAGTCCGAGTGTTCAGCGGAAAACACACTGTGAAGATGTTTTGAGCGTTAGCATCGGCATTGTCCAGAATGGCAGGGCCAAATGAGCGCAACTCGGGACAACGACAGTGAAGCAAAACGGGAGCGATCTGTCGCTCCTGAATCACGCCCGTGCATCGGCAATGCTAACTTGATTCACCAATATGTCGCCCAAGTTTTCGTGAACGACGCTCTTGGGAAATTGGAATTTGAGCTGAAATTCAAGGCTGCTGTAGGCGAATGGGAAGGTGAAAACGGGAGGCCAATAGAGCTCAGTGGCCTTTCTGAATTTATGATGTCTAAGGGGCCATTGCTCTCACGTGTTGTTCGAGGGCACCAAGACAAGCACAAAAAGGTCATTCGGTACATTCTCAACGAAATGAACGATCCCGACAGGTCAGCGCATTTAGAAGCATTTTTGTCCGACCATTCTTGGCCCGCACCAGTTGTTCAATTCCCATCGAAAAGGAAGAAAACGGCTCCTGCCCCTAAGGCTGTCGTCTCCGACATCGAAAAGACACAGGTCAGCGACAAAGTAGAACGGATTCTCAAGGCAGACTGGGCAGGTGTTGAGGAATTCAAGCGCACGGTCAAAGAAGCCGTGTTGGAATGGCAAGAGGCTAATGGCAGAGTTCTCACGTCGCTGATGCCGATCCAAACTTCATATGGCCCGTTGCTCAGCAAGATCAGCGGGCAAGAGCGCCTGACCTATGAGCAGGCGCTGTCGTTTTTGGCCCAGAAAACACACAGTCCGATCGGACGTGCTAGCGTGCAGGCCTTCTTTGGCACATTGGAAGATCACGCAAGCATCAACTCCGAGACAATGTCGCCCCTTCTATTCGAAATTAAACCTCTGCAGATGGAACACGAGTTCGTTCCTAGTCTTGAGGACATTGAAAGGCAGGAAAAGGAATTAGCTGAATGGATGCTGGTGAATTTCGGTGAGCCAACTCACCCTCTTGCGGGCCTCAGCAGAAGAAGCTTGGAGAAGCATCCTTTGAATGTATTTAAGCTGTCTGCGTCTGCTATAGCGAAGCGCCTGGCGAAAGGGGAGAATGCGTCGGATGCATTGGCACGCCCGATAAATCGTGGTGGGCTTGGCACGCCGAAGTCGAATCGCAAACCATCGGTCTGAATCTGGCCAAGTCGGCTCGAGTCATTCCAGTCATAGGGTGATTGACAGGATTCGGCAACTTGATCTTTAAGACAGCTGATTGGCACTTCCTCTAAAACGCACCACCTGCAGCTTATGAGTGTTCAGTCAATCTTGGGGCAATGTGGTGGCGTCTCGTAACTGGACTTGCAATCAATCCCGAAGAGCATCGCGTTTCTCGCATGCCCTCAATCCTGCTAAGGCTTTAGCAGTGAAAACTGATTCTAACCGCTTGAATTTGAGCCAATTTCGACCTTGTTGGCTCAGGCAATTGCCCTTGCTACAGGCAATTCTGAGATTTCAACCGACAGAATCTGCAGTTTTGGAAAATATCTAGCATCACCAATTACGAGGGAGCCATGAAAGGTTCCCAAAAGTAATTGAGGTGAAATGAAACCAACTGCCAATATCGAGACCTTAACACTGCTGGCTCCTGATGCCGCCCGACTCAACTCAAGAATCTTCGACTTCAAAATTCTGCCGTGCATGCAGGTGGGAAGAGGTGCTGCATGAGACTCTTCCATTACACGGCAATATCCAACCTTCCGTCGATCTTGCGCTGCGGATATATCGACACGACAGATTCGAATCTGAGAATTCTCAATGGTCCCGATGTGAGTCCCGTCGTATGGCTCTCTTCAAACCCGTCAAGCTCGGCCGAGGTCCAAAAATGGGGGCAAACGTCCATCTCACCGAGACGAGACGGAAGTCCCGAATTAGAACGGCGATATGCGAGAGTGATGGCTCTCGCCAATAAGGCAAGGGTTCGAATCGTAATTGAGATCGCTACCAGCCCGCGCGATCCGAGAATGCAAAAGGAGCCTGCTTGTTACTCCTGGGATCATTGGTCGAGATGTCTTGGGAGAGAGAAGAAGTTTTCTGAGGCCCTGATGAAGTCGGGCGGTGATTGGCGCTCGTGGTATGTCAGTGAATATCGGATTCTCCCTCGGAACTGGGTGCGAATCGAAGACACACAAACAGGGGCGATCCTTTGGAACGGCGAGGGCGTCACTCCCGAAGGTCAGCAACTGTTGGATGAGTACAGCACTGACATCGAACTTCTGCCACTTTACCGCTTCACAGCGAGTGGATGGTCGCGTGCGTAAGCGCCGCCGACCATCTTCATAAACGCAAGTGATGGCTCAGGCTGGGTGCAAGCAGCCTTACTTATAGGATGAGCCCGATACGGGGGGCTCAATTGGCGGTTGCACCATGCCTCTTATCTCCCCGTTTTGCCGCTCGAAACGGCACGAAGGAAAACTAAACATGTTTAAAGCGACAGCAAAGAGAAAGAAGATTGACCATTTATCAATGAAGAACAGGCCCGTTGGTCTGTTGATTTCGGCGAAGAAAGGTTACGTATTGGTTTCGGAGCTTGAAGATAACGGTATTGGCGTATCCATCCAGAGTGAAAAACAGCCCATTGTGATCTGGTCCGAGAGGCAAGGTGCCAAACAAGTATCTCTCTCCGACCCGACGACCGTTGTGCATGTCAAGTGCAAGTCGGACGACACACAAGTCGGCATACCTGAGGACGGTTGCTGTGACTTCTGCAGGGTGAACAGGATTTTGGAAGCCCATGGCTACTCCGCCGCAGATGCCGCTACTGTCTTCTTCGACGCGGCAATTCGTGGAGAAGGGATTGAGAGCGCCAAGGCAAAGCTGATCGCGCAGTTTGACAAGATCGCGGTCCAGCAGGTGGAGAAATGAGCAACATTGGTAAGGAATTTGGCGGGTCCAACAATGGCCCGATCGTCGAGGCCATTGTCGGCTCGAAGCCACTACGATATACCGACAACGATCCCTATAAGGAAAATGGCGAATATGTTTTCTGGGAGCCCATATCCGAAATCAAGGGGATGGAAATTAAGAGATGGCTTACACCTGCCGCTGAGAACGACAGCGTCCACAAGGTTTTGGAGATGATTCTGTTGGATCGACTTCGTGCATGGGGCCCGTTGGACTTCGTAAATGCAATGAAAATGATAATTGACGAAGTGATATCAACCCAAATGGTAGTCGATGACTTAAAGATTCCGCTTGAAATTGAACAAGCTCTAGATCGCCTCTGGGGACCTCGTGAGTGCGAGGAGATTCGAGGCCAAGAGGCTTGTGATTTCCGAGACATCAACAACATCCTCGACGCAAACGGTTATAGCATCGCCGATACCGCAACGCTATTTATTGATGGTGCCATCCGTTGTGAAGGAGCCGAAGCAATCAAATCCAAGATGATCCGAGTTATCGATGACATCGAACTTGCCCAGGTCCAAGCTTATGAGACAGGTGGCCCGCTCCACCTGCCGATAATCAGATTCGATGTAATCCAACCAGGAATTCTGGGAAGCATTAACGGCTTCAGAGAGGGGCCGCTATGAGCACAGTTTCAATCATTCCAATCGTCTTTGGCTCTGACGCCTTCCCTCAGGTCGGTGAGCTGAGGGAAGGCGTCAGAGCCAGCCGCTGGCTCAAAGATGTCTCTCCATCTCTGTTCGTCGTAGACACTCAACATAGGTGTACGTTTTTCGTTCAGTCCGTCGGGGCGGAAATGATCTTCGAGGAATCACTCCCTTGGTCCAACCTAGTGGGTGGGATAAAGTCGAAGCAGGGCGATGGGGCCAAATGCGCTGAGAGTTTCGCTCCGAGGAGGACTGGTTATGAACGGTAGTGGGTCAGTCGGGCTTGTAGAAGATCAAGTGACAGAGTGGATTCGGCAACACCAGGTCATCGCCTTTGATGCAGCAGTCAAGTATTGTTCTCAGCAGAAATATCTAAGTGCATATTCACGGCTGGACAATTCGCAGCGAGTTGACTGGGTGTGTGGCATCGGTGGTTATCCAGAAGTGCCAGATCGCTATTGGTGGCGCATGCTGCGTATGGTCTTTGACCACGAAATTCATCCTGGTGCCCATCGCGAATTCGTGCGCGATGCTTGGGATGGAATCACGTCTGGTGGTAGTCATGACATCTGCTTCCGTCCGCTAATGATGACCATCAGGGAGCGCCGATTTTTGCAGAAACTGGCAATTCCCTGCACAGTCTGGCGGGGAGGAAGCTTTGATGAATCCACAGATTTTCCAGGCTTCTGCTGGACTGTCAGTTACGACACGGCCGTCTTCTTCGCAATGCGTAAGCTTCCAATCGGAAAGCTTTTCAAAGCAACGTTAGTAAGCGTCGAAGATGTCTGCTACTTTGACGGATGCAATGAGTCCGAGATCTTCTGTGTCGAAGTTGGGGATCAATGGTCACCTCTACAAGACGTGATTGAAGTGCCTCTTCCCGAAGGCGCCCTGTCGCTGAGGGAATAGCTAGCGAGCCTAGAACGGGCGCAAAAGGGATTCTTCGTAGGAGCAGATGACCAATCAATCTGTAGGTCGTCAAGATTGCGCCACGACAACCTGCATGACTTTGAGATTGGTGTAATGTTGGCCAAACCGTCGGCATTGATGGTGGCCACCATTCCGTGGATGCTTGAGAAGATCGTTCTCCAAGATTATGCGGTGGTATCTCGCAACCTACGCTTCAACTCTGTGATTAGGGTTACGATGTCGGCATCAACTGCTGCAGCTATCTCAATTAGTTCGATCACGTCAAGCCGCCGTGTGCCATTTTCTATTTTCCCCATGAAAGAGATAGGCCGTCCAAGTCGCCTTGAGAAAGCCTCTTGGCTTAATCCCGAACCCTCGCGAAGTTCACGCACTAGCGTACGAAACACATCGTAATCTTTAGTTCGTAGCGAAGCGACGTTTTGTGTTGCCACATTACAAAATGCGGCCTAAGTGCCAACCCATCTTGGGTTGGATTGAGCCATAATAAAGTGTAATGGCGCTTGCTGAAAGTGATTCCGAGTGCCGCCCGAACTTCTGTCCTGAATGCGGATCGGCGATCGGTGAGGCTGCGCGATTTTGCGCCAAGTGTGGGAGCGCAATCCAGTCCAAGCCTCGCTTGGTCCCTCAGCCGACTCCGCCAGTTACAACGGCTGCTGCAATCCCTCCGTCCGTGAAGCTGTCCCTGCAGATACTCGGCATCGCTATCTGTGTCGTCGTTGTCGCAGCGATTGAGTGGGACAAGTATGGGCCCAATCATGTGGACTTCTCTTCGTTTCCTGCGAACGCAAATGCTGCAGGCCGAAAGTGATTGGTCCGAAGTTCTGTACTGAGTGCGGTGAGCAGCTAAATGGCAATGACAGATTCTGCACCTCCTGTGGCAATCAAACGGTTTCTCGAACTCCAGAGGCACCGCCATCTTTAGGCGGGGCTAGTCGTCGATTGGTTTGCGTCGAATGTGGCAGCCCGATCGATTCTGGCCTTGTTTGCGCGCGGTGCGCCGCCCAACGAGCATCTGTTCGGGTTAGAGGGGATCTGCGTGCGGCGAGCGGAAATCTGCCGAGAACGCATCAGTCGTTTCGTCTTTCAGGCGCCGCACCGTCGAATGTTAGCCCCGCTGTTAGTCGACAGGCAACAGATGACCTGCCTGCCAAGGCTTGCCCCAAGTGCGGAGTGGCTCTCCAGCCAGGAACGACGTGTGTCCAGTGCCAGAGGCATTTGAAAATCTCTAAATGGAAGACTCCTGCGCTTTGGCTATTGGGTATCTATCTGTTACTTGTCGCCTGGCAGGTAATCACCAAGGCCCCCAATTATTTGCCAGCTCTGTCTTCGCTTAAAACTGGGCTCGACGGCACCTACGCACTTGAATATCGACCCGACTACAACGGCGTGACTGCACGACTTACGATAACTGGATCACAGTTGACGGCGAACATGCCAGATGGGAGTATCGGATATGGCACAGTCGAGCGCGTAGGAGAAACCGTGCGGATCGTCGACTTCAAGGATTATCTGAACGGGCAACTCGTGCCAGATCTTGACCCTTCACGAGTCGAATTGTGGAGCCTCACAGATAATGGCCAGGCGATCCTGTTTACAAGCGGCAGCGAGCATTTAAAGTTTATCAAGCAATAATGATCGCTTGGTTGGAGCCAGCCAGCTTAGATTATTTTGCGTTTGGATGACTTGCTTTGACACGCTGAGACTCGAACTTCACTGCTCGAATGAAAATTTGAGAAAAACCGAAATTCCCCCTGAATCGCTGAACAGATTTTGATGAAAGTCGGAACAATACTCTGCGAACCAAAAGCCTTGCGGCTTGAGGTGCGGGAGTTAGCGCTCGTTGCAGAAAAATCTTTAACCTCTTGATGGGGCGATCGAGGCAATCCGCTAACTTGCCAAGGTCGCTCCATCTAGCGTTAAAGGAGGGCGTATGCCCACAAACCCGATACATCCAATTTGGATTCCTGACAGCAAAGGCGTTCTAAGAACGTCTCTCGCTGGATTTGAAGCTAAAGTCTGCTTTCGGCGAATGCGATGGGTTGCGGTCACCGACGAAATGACCAGTAGGGATTGCACGTCAATCACCGATGCGATCGCCATGGCGGAATCGTCCTTGGTCCGTCTAGCGACTGGTGACATGCGATGACGCACACACCAGACTATTGCGCCTGTCGGTGGATCGAGTGACAAGTCAAGCCGAGCAGCTGGCGACGAGACTCGTGGCCGCACTCAGGGCGCTCAGATCTAGCTCAGTAACATCTGGCCTTGTGCAACCAGAAGCCGCGGCCCTAGCCTTAACTCAAGCCATGGATCTTCCGCCTCTGCCTCGCGAATATGCGTCGATTGTTTCGGCGATAGAGCAAAACGGCCATGCCTCATTCGAGGTCATGGCCGAGGCGCTTGAAGGTCCGTTTCTTGACCCCTCAGAGTATCTGCACCTCGCGGCTGAAGACGTGCCGTGGGCGATCGCTTTAATCGCTGGTACCGTAACTGACTTTGCGGTCAAAGCGGAGAGAATTGCGCCTACGAGAGCTTTTAAGAGACGCCTGAGGAAATACAACGACCTACATCGAGAACGACGGCGTGCCGACCGACTGCAGATTCAGGAAGACCATTTGCGCAAGGCCAAAGGTTCAAAACCGACTAAATACGGATGTGGCTATGGCGATAAAGGATCCATCTCCGCTGCACTACGTTTAGCTGTCGGTGATTACCCTGGGTTGACAGCAAATCGTATCGTGGCCTTGTTGCCCGACGCTCCCAATCCAAGGCAAGTCTATGCAATTCTCGGAGACCTAGTTAAAGCTGGCGATATTCGAATTACAACTGTGGTGGGAAAGAAGGTTCCTATGCAAATTCACTATCTTTCGGATCCGCTCAGCGGGCTCACAATTCGGGAGCTTGCCAAACATCAAAATAACGTCCATGGGTTGACTATGACTCCAATTCACAGGCGGTTGAAGCGTGGTATGCAACCTTCGGAGGCTTTGGCACTTCCACCGAATCCTGGGGGCTTGGGGACGAAGAAGAAAACTGTAACTAGAGAACAGACTGGGGAACAAACTGGAGAACAGCTTCCCGTAACACGATAACAAAACCCGTAAAGACGCTTTAACTGGGGAACAGTTGTTCTGCATCTGGAGAACGGATTTGATGCAACTGGAGAACGCTGTGCTACAGTTCAGGTTCGGATTTTGGACCGCTCTTTAAGAATTCTCCGAAGAATTCAAAGAATTCGATACAGACTCTTCTTGCCCCCGTGGGGCAGAGAAGATCGGTAGCGTCACTTCGTTCTTTCGGACGGAAAAAGCGTCACTTCGTTCCTCCAGGGGGCTGCCGCCCCCAGACCCCGCCGAATACGGAAATGGAATCCTGGAGACTAATGGTCTGTCCTATTTTCAGCAGTCCAGGGCAATGTGTTTTTATGGAGCTAATTCCTCCGATATCGAAATCAGGAGGAGCGAGTAGGTGAAGTGCTGCGCTCCCACGCCACCTACCCAAAGGCAGAATCCGAACGATTGAACGCATTGTGCATTCCCGTCGGTGTGTGTGCGCTGAAGATTAGAGATCGGCAGAATTGTACGAGCGCCGAAAGGAAGTCGGTGACCAGTGAGGCACAGCATGCAGGTGTTACTCACCACAATTGTAGGCGCCGTGGCACTCTAGGGACGCTCTCAGGGCGATTAATAGGTTTTGCGGAGTTTGATCCGTCGAGAGTGATTCTGTCACCGCACAGAGCTCGTCGCTACGGTCCCCCACGGGAATCCGCTCTCGAAGTGCTCGCCAACAACTCAGCTAACATCGAGGAATGTCAAACCGACTGAAGTTACATGTCTACCTCGATGCGCTTAGTGATGAGTTATGCAAGTGTCAAGAAGCCGTAGCAGTCCTTGACGTGCTTCAAGCAAGCAAGACCACTTGCCGCAGAACATGGTTCCATAATGACTTTCCGTACATCGCAATGCGAGCCATCACGGATAGGGTCTTCCTAACGCTCGCACGAATGCTGGACTTAGACAAGCGGCTCCAGGCGGTGACGGTTGTCTCAACTTGCAACTATGCCAGGAAGCATGTTGAAGAGTTCACTTGGCTTTTTACTGCGGAGGGAAAGAAAGCCTATAAAGAAGGACCAACCGTCGTTCTGGAACTCTGCGAAAAATGGGAGGCGTTTGTGATTAACCACCCAACACGTGGAAAAATTCAGACGCTTAGGGATAAGACAATCGCACATTTGGATAAGAACTGGGTCAGAGGGGAGTATCCGATCGAAGTAACCTTCAGACCAGAAATCGAAGATCTTCTGGAAGGCCTCAGCAAGTTTGTCAACGACTTTCAACAATTCGTTTCCTTCGGAGAGATTTATCATCGAGCTAGATATGAGCGTGTCTTCGAGGATACGAGCAACACCCTGGCCTGTAGCGAGGCGATGCGCCAGTTATCCGAGCAGAATCGACAGGATCATATTTGGCGGGAACTGGTTTCGCCACATAAGGATGCGATCAAACACGCCGTAGAGTCTCAAGCCATCGTGGCTTGAACACATTGGAGAAGGAACAGCGGACAGAGTATAGATTTTGCAGCTGAAAAGGAATTTCTTGGGCCCAATCCGCAGGAGCGACGATCGCTAGGATTTCCCTTTCTGCAATGGCCATCGAAGTGGGTGACGCTTACACTGAAACCCGCGACATGCGAGATAATCACACCTTCTGGCTGATCGAACTTGTAATAATCAATCGATCTGCCGTCGATGTTGCGATCGTCGGCGCAATTGTTGGGCGAACCTTCGTCGAGGGATTCAATGGCGAATAGCGAGGTCGAGCCTTAGAAGCGCTGAACAAATCCAGAACGCTGGGCGCGCGGCAAGCCAGTCTATTGGTTTTTTGGACTAGGTCGAATCCGTTTTAGTGAAATGTGCGGATATGGTTCCGTACGGCTAGGTGCGGGAGGCCGAGAGAATTAAAGAGGCTGCATGGCCTCTAAGCGCGCACGCCTCATATTCATCGACGGAGTCGGTAGGACGGGTGGGGCCATCCTCCATTTTCAATGGGATGGCAAAGGATTTCTATTCGACGTGGGGTTGGATCTCGCGACCTCGGGACGTCTACTAACGGGTGGGCTTAGACCGCGCTTTAGCCATGGCATTGACGACCATCTCAAGCTAAATCTCCTTCCCACGGTAGAGGGCTTATGGCGCGACGATCTCATGTTAGACGCCGAAATCTATGAAGATGCCAAGGCGTTTGACATTCGAGGAGTAATCCTCACGCATGATCATGGCGATCATGGCGGTGGGCTGTTCGCCGTCGCGCCAACGATCCCAATCCACTGCACATCGATTTCCGCAGCGATGCTCTTAGTTAATTCAGTCTGCGGGAGCGGCTTAAGTAGCGAGACAGTGTCGGTGGTACAGCGAGCGCCCCATCCTACAGAGGAAGGAATTCTTCACAAGCCAAGTGGAGCTGGTCGCCTTTTTCGTCAAGTGTTGACGACAGATGGGCAACCCTCGCCAAATCTCTGTGCGATGTGGCCAACAACTGGGCCAGGAGTTGGTCTGGGCAGGTCCGACCTCACAGTCGCGGGAATGGATTTTAAGACATTTTGTGTCGATCATAGTTTGCTTGGCGCATGCGGCGTTGTAGTTGAGGTACCCAACGGCGACGCGTTTGCCCACCTCGGAGATTTAAGAAGAACGGGATCTCAAGGTGAAATGACAGAGCGCTTCGTTCGATACTTGGTAAAAATCGGCGTGCGGGCCATGGTGATCGAGGGCACCCGCTTAGGCCGAGAAAATGACGAAAAGAACGTCACGGAAGAGGAATGCGCCGCGAGGATTCGCGGCATTGTCAGAGGAGCGGACAAGCGCCTGATTATCGCAAATTGCGGCGGCCGCCACATTGAACGCGTCAAAGCATTTCTCGAAGCCGCAGCATGTTCCAATAGGACCTTGTTAGTCCCGTATCGGCTAATGATGCTGATGGAAGCCGTGGGTGCAGCCAACAAGAAGTTCGACCTTACCGATGTTGGGCCTCTGGGCATTTACGATCCCCCGATTGGAAGCAGGCCTCGCTGGATGCAGGACCTCAGAGAACGTCGAGCGAACATGCTGGTTTCGCCGAGAGAGGTCCGTGCTGCCGAGCATAAGTACATTCTCCTTTCCAACTTTGGAACGACCGTTGATTGGCTGGACCTATCCCCTCATGGGGCCCTGTTCATCTACTCGAATTCTGCGGCGTATTCGGATGACGCTCGAGGCAGATTGCGAGGGCTTGGAGAGTGGACTCGTCGCTATGGTATGAGTACGGCTGGCATTCGTTTCCGAGGATCCACCTTTGACGTTGACTCGTCTCTCAACCCGAGCGGCCATCTTCATCCTAGAGAATTGGCCTCGATAATCAAACGAATCAAGCCAGAGATCCTTATCCCTTGCCACACGACGCATCCAGAGATGTTTGCCGAGTTTGTGCCGACAGGAACCAAGTTAGTCCTGCCCGAAAACCTTAAGCCGATTCGGTTCTGAGTTAGTCGTTGCGAACTCTAAGTCGGCAACGTGATAGTGAGTTTTCGATGAATTTGTGCGGTCCGTAAAAGTTGCAGTCATGGTAAGCGAAGTTGGAAAGGGAACGGTTCATCGCCCGCGCAGTGTCAGTAGATGTTCCAAGAGGCGAGCTTGCTCAGTAGGTTCGCCAGGCGTCGCAGTCGCGATCACATAACCCATCGGCAGATCTGCCAGTCGTTTACTACCGCCCGCTGCCCCAAATCCAGAAACAACCCATTGGACGGAATTGCCCGATGCTCGGCTGGATGCCGTGATCTCCTGTAGGCTTTCCACATCGTCGACATCGACGATTGCCAGCAGATCGTGTCTCTGCGAAACTGCCCAGATGGCGAGGCGGGCGAGCTCATCCAATCGTTTTTGTCCGCTGCACATTAGGATGCCCACCCAGTCCTCGCCGCTCGCGGATACCTTTTGATTTTTGGTCATAGGAGCTCTTTCGCAAGGAGACTGTGAGCTTCCTCCATGGTCGTCACCATTGGGTTGAGCCCGCAATCATGGATGCAGGTTTGCCCAAGTCCTAACGCGAAAAGGTTATTAGAAACGCTATTTGTTTGCAGTTCTGGGCAGATTTAGGTTCAAATGCGAAGTAGACGTTTCAATACCTTTACACACCTGTAATGGGATGGAATAGTCTACATGAGAAAAAAAGAAAGTTACCCAGTTCCCTCAAGCGGCCTTCGAGTCGCAATTTATGCCCGAAAAAGCGACTTAACGCAAGAAGGCAGAGGCAAGAGTGTTGCCAGCCAAATCGAGTCCTGCAAGATGTCGGCCAACGCCTTGGGGTTGATCATTGATGAGCGCCTGATTTTCAGCGATTCAGATGGCAATAAGGGATTTTGGGCATTCGAAGACGTCAACACAAGCCCACCGTTTCGAACCGAGTTCACCAAACTCGTCCGAGAGGTTGAAGCAGGCAACGTCGATATCGTGATGTGCTGGCGACCAGATCGGTGTTATAGATGTGACGTCATCGCAGGCTTGTTTCTAAGAAAGCTACTTCGGCATGGAGTGCGCTTCTTTGCCCTGACTCAGGACATGTTTTTGCACACTGCTAACGGCTTTGAAGCTGCCATCAGCGGCGCTAACTCAGCCCGTGCATACAGCGACAAGGTCTCAGAGGACGTAAAAAGACAACTGATTACTAACGCCAAGAATGGCATATTGACGCGTAAGCCTACCCAGTTGGGTTTCATTTCGGCTGGGATTGCCACGGGTAGGGCCATCCCTGTTATGGAGCAGGTTGACGTAGTGAGGCTAGTTTTCTCATGGTTCGTAGATGGTCCCGAAGGAGAGGGACCTTTAAGTGCCAACGGCATTGCTAGGCGATTAAAAGAAGAAGGGATCCGAGTCTCCTATGGGACAAGGACGAAGAAGGACATAGATCGCACTTGCGTGAAAGCGAAACAAATCTTTACGATTCTCAGGAACGAGGCGTACCACGGATACATCAACCACTCTGGTCAGGTGTATCCAACGCAATGCTTCCATTTTCCAGATGAGGCAGGAGAATTGTGCACCGTGGTAACTGAAGATATGTGGCAACGAGCGCAAGCAAAAATGAACGGCTTCGTCAAGTATCCTCGGACCACCAAAAAGGCCTTACTCTGCGGTCTCACCGTATGCGCTTCGTGTGGCCGAAAGGTGTACCCAAAGTTCAATTCGACTCGCCCCAAAAACCTTCGATGTGACAATCGTGGGGGGCGCCGTACATGCGACGGCGAGTCGTACCGAACGTTTTATGCCAAAGACGTTGAAGCGTGGGTTCGCGTGCATCTGGCGCCACTCGTCGCTGCAGAACTTATCGCGATCAAGAATGAGAAATCTGGAGAACCTCTGCGCCGTGAACTCACTGTTGTTGAAGGTCAGATCCGTAAACTTCAATCCCTCGAAACCGAAACTTTGACGAAACATATCCTGGCTGGCATGGATCCAAGTCAGGTTGCTCTCATCGGTGCAAAGCTTAAAGCCGAAAGAGTTGCCCACGAACAGCGGGCTACTGAGCTTCGGTCGCTGATGCGGCGGGATGAGTCTCCGACGGATGTCTGTCCTCTGGATTTGGTCGCCGAGGATGATGTGACAACTCGCCTGGCGCTAGTTAGAGCGGTGCGGTTTATTTCCGTCACCCAGATGGGACTTGTCGTTGCAACAACCGAGGGTTCGGTTATTGGGGCAAGATTTGCCAAAAGGAAAGGGAGCGCCGAAAACCGCTGCCCAGCTAATGAGATCCTTGCTCCTACCGTGGAAGCCAGCAAGGACGCATTGAACTGGCTCGATAATCCTGTTAAGTTCCTCGAGGGCTTGAGGTGCACTGGCCAATGGAACGTTAAACAACCTACGGATGAGCAAATCGCTCCCCAAGCGCTGCTTGATTTGGCCCAGAACTTTGTGCCACGTCCCGAGGGTTATTCCAACGGACGTAAGAGAAGACCCCGACGCGCTTCGCTGCCCGTGGGCACAGCTAAGGTGTCTTGTGCAGCCTAGAACGTCAGCCTCGTGGTCGTTTACGCGGTCGAGGACCATCCGCGATTGTCCAAGAAAATTCTTCTACGAATATCACGGACGCTTTCAACCCGAAGCTAGGGAAGTAGCGATGCGCAAGGAGCTTCAAACCTATCCGATGATGGCGGGTACCGTAGTTGACTACGTCATCGCAAGAACGCTCCAGTCATACAGGGTGGACGGGGAAGTCAAATCCAAGCTCGCCAACGTGGGCCGTCGATGGTTTCGCCGATCCATCGCAGAGGGTGAAAGGATTGCCGACCAGGTGCGAGTTCGGCCGCGAACCTACCAAGAGCGCAAGTCGAGTCCGTTTAGCCCTAGCCACGATCATTTTCACGGAATTGATCGGGGAAGCGACCATCTCCAGGGGCTCGAGGATCGTGTCGCCTTCTGCCTGGACACCTTCGAAAACTCATCCGTTTTCGAGAAACTACAGTCTGTAGGACCCGAGAATTGGGGGCCGATCACTACGCTTGAAGATGGTGTTCCAACCTTTGGGCTCGAGGAAATCATGGTTTACGCAGCATTTGACCTTTGGTTGATTGACGAGGGCGATATAGTGATATTGGATTGGAAAAGCGGTCACCCCTCACCTGCCGCAATCGAAGGTGCTGAGCAGCAACTCTCAGTCTATGCACTGTGGGCCCAGTCAACGATGGAGAACGTGTCGGGTGTAGTGACTCAAGCAATTTGGTTGAATGAGTCGGGAGAATATGCTCCCATTCCGATCTCCGTGATCTCGGTTGAGGATGTGAAGAATCGGATTCGAATGGAGACTGCGAAGGAGGCAAGCCTACTCACTCTGATCGAAAGCGAGGACGGGAACGGTCGTCATGTGGCCCGCAGGGAAGACTATCCTGCACACCCCAAGACAATGCGCTGCTGCGATTGCAAGTATCAAATGATCTGTCCTGAAGGAACGATGGCAACCGCACACATGCGTCCAGCCCAGGAAACATTAGCGGCGGCGTTGATTTTTGGGAATCAGCGGGAGCGGGTAGCCACTGAATTTGTCACCAAGGAGTGGCCGCACACCTTTGATCGCATCATTCTGCAATCAAATCCTTGTGTGATTTGAGACCCAGGGGTTTGCAACTACTCAGGTTCGGCGAGAGAGTACTGAAAGGTCAATGGGTTGAAGGACTGTAAAGTCTGCGCACTTCGCTGCGTTTTGAAATGCACGTGGTCGCAGTCGGTCACCAGCAAATTGCAAGGGTGCGTCGGTGTCATCAAGGTCAAAGTTCGAGCCTGATTGGTCGTATTTCCCATTCAAAGTTAGAGGAGTGTTGTTGGCTTTCAAATGGCCAAAGGCAATGACTCCGATGATCGATTCTCGGTTCAGCATGCCATTGCCGTCTTCTTGGGAAGCCGTTGCCCCATTACATAGCTGGAGACTCCCACCGCAGGTAAACGCCACCTTAACCTTAAGAGTGGCGTGCTCCCACACTTCACAGCAATTTGTCGTCAGTCTCCATGCTCCTCATCTACCATTCCGTCGGTGTGAGGATGGCTAACCACGCGAAAGCCCTTCTTGCCTTCCCAAAACAGACGCAGGTCTTTGTGGTGACTTGGATGGGGATAAATGAGATTGTTGAATTTCAAGTTGTGACCTTGGCGAACGAGGACAAGCGCTGAGCAGAAATCGAAAGACGGCCTGTAAAACAGTCCCGTCTTATCAATAAATGAAATGAACGAGCCCTTGCGAATGTGAAATCCCTGTCGTCCGTATAGCGCATCGGTGATCTGGCCCAGCCTAAGAAAGGCCAGGTCAGGCAAGGAGACAGCGACGAAATTGTGCTGTCTCGACGTTGGATCGTGGGCGAATGTGTTCCTCGACTTGGCAAGTTTCTTCGCCAAAATCTGTCGATCCGCACCGACATCGACTGCTTGAGCAAGGTCCAAATCGTCGGCTGAGGACCAAGTTGTGGTGATATGCGCACCGATTTGGTCTGAACGCTTCATATGCAAGACAATCAGATCGTGCTGCGTACCCGCATAGACTAGCTTTGAGTCGAGATACCAGGTGGAGTGCTCTTTTTGCATCAAGGCCTTCAACGCCTGGAAGGACTTCTCGTTGGCAGCCGTATTGCATCTAAAATCGATCGAAATGCCTGGTTCAAGGTTTGAGAATCGCTTTTCAATCCAGGTTCGAAATTCCGCAATGTGGATCTCATTTGTTACGTTAAGGACCGCTTTGCATTGCACGTCAGCCCTGGCACAGACGCTAAACATTGTCACATCACAGGGAGAAGTCGCCCGTCCGTCTTGACGGTTACCAAATACGCTTCGCTCTCCCGCGACATCCATTAGACTTGCGGCAACTTGGATCTCTAACAAGAAACCTGGAGCATGCTCGATGTGCTTCATCTGCTTAAGAAATGAATTCGCAATCTCAGCAAGACCTGGTTCGGATGTTGACTGAAGGCGACAAAGGGTCGTAGAAAGCCATTCTAGTGGTTTGCCACGCTTGAATCCCCGAAGACTGTCATGCAATTCTTCGTGGATCTTATAAGCGATTTTGTTGACGTCGGTTTTCAATGGCACCTATAGTGACTGCGATGACTAATACAATACTACGACGCCCGTATATCGTATTTGCTGAGCTAGACGGGCTTGATTCTAATAAGAATCTCAGCGCCGATTCGATGTCTTTGACTAGATTGAATTGTGTGACAGGATCGACTCAGCTTTTCAATAAATTTGAATGCCATGAGGCTGGACTCGCGAGTTCATCGACTTGAGCAACCAGAAAGAGCCAGAATAGTGTGAGGCGCAAATTATGGGCGATTAGGTTCGCTCTGGTCTTTCGCTGCGCTGGCCCGCTGGCAGCCTTTTGCTATTGACCGACCTCGGATCGTTCCAATGAAGTACGCCGACTTATTCACTCTGAACCCGATTGAGACCGTCATCGACATCGCTGATGCCGATAAGTCTGACCAAGCGAGGCGACTCGTTTCAACCTTTGTCCTGACTCCCAATCTGGCGACTGAAGTCGAGAAGGTTGCGCTTCCTATCCTCGACCCAAAGAGCGGCACGGAAGGCAAGGGGCTCTTCGTCGTTGGTTCATATGGTACGGGAAAGAGCCACTTGATGTCCTTCTTGTCGATCATCGCCGAGAGAGCCGAAGCACTAGAGTGGCTGAAACAACCCGAGTGGAAGGACAAGCTTCGCCCGATAGCAGGTCAATACTGTGTTCGTCGCTACGAGTTGAACGTGGTCGATCCTGGGTCAATGACCTTGTACGATGTGATCGCCAATCAGCTCGCCGTGATCGCAAGGCTTGAGCGACTTGATTTTGTGGCGACGCCAGCGGCTAAAGTTTCCAACCCAAAGGACGAGTTCTCGCGTTTCATGGAGGCGTTCGAAGCCAAGCACCCTGGCAAGGGCGTGCTTCTCATCTGCGATGAGGTACTTGATCACCTTCGAAAGCTCAACGACGCCCAGCTTGTGCGGGATCTTGCTGTGCTACGAGCCCTTGGCGAGTTTGCCGACGGCAGCCGCCTGAAATTCATGGCGGGGGTTCAGAGATCGCTGTTTGCCTCGGATGAATTCAGGCACATCTCGACCGAAATCGCTCGGATCCGACAGCGATTCAACGATATCGTGATCGATAGCAAAGGTGTCGAGCAGCTTATCGAGACTTATCTGTTCGAGAAAAACCAGAGCCAACGGGACCAGATCAAGGCGTATTTCGCGAGAACCGCGGGATTGTACGACGTAGTCGGCCGAGACCTTGAGCGCTTCACTCGACTGTTCCCAGCTCACCCTCGGTTCATTGAGGAGTTCGAACGCGTTACCGTGGTTGAACGCAGGGAGATCCTCAAAGTGCTTACCGTCGAGGCCAAGCGCCTCGCCGACATTCTGGTTGCTGACGAGGTGCCCGAACTCATTACCGCCGACTGCTACTGGCGGCACATCGAACGCGACAGCGGTCTTGATGCCAATCTGGAGGTTCGGAAGGTCAAACAGAATGTCGCGACGCTTAAGGATCGGATTAACCTGGCCATGGTAGGCGAGGACCGCGAACCAGCCAAGCGCTTAGTTGAAGCACTTGGCGTCAATAGGCTTACCACTTCCACGGTGACGGCGCAGGTCGGCCTCACGCCAGAAGATCTAAAGGAGAACTTGCTGTGGCATGTACCAATCCCCATGCAGGATCAACTGTTCTTGACCCAGGCCGTAAAGAGGACGCTTGAAAAAACCAGGGAAGCAGCGAATGGACAATTCCTTGCCAAGGCGCCAAACAGCGATCACTACTTCATCGACCCGACTCTCAGCCGCGACTTCGAGCAAGAGGTGGCCACTGACGCCAAGGTACTTGCCCCGCATGTCGTCCAGCGTTACCTGAACGAGTTGATCCTGCGGGCTTTAGAGATTGAGAACGAGCAACCAGTGGCTGAGAACAGGCTATGGGGTTACACCCTAGATTGGGTGGATAAGAACGTCGAGCGGCCAGGCTGGTTCTTTTTCGGCTTTCCAAATCTTCGCCTTACCGCCCAGCCTCCCAAAGACTTCTATATCTTCATCACGCCGTCGATTCGGATCGAGAATCAGACAGAGTCGTTCATGCATGCGCCAGACGAGGTGTATTGGTTCCTCGATGGCTTTCCGAGCGCCAGATACGAGACGAAGGATGATTCGGCACCAGAAACGTGGCTGGACAATCTACGGCTATACGTGGCAGCACGCGAGCGCGCCTCGCGTGTTCGAAAGGGCCTCGACGAGCACACGGCTTTCTCATCGATCGCCGAGCGACGCCTGAAAGACCTTCTCCCCGAATTCAACCGTGGGGCAAATGAGTGGGTGTCCGTGCAACACGGTAAGGATAAGAAGACCCTGGGCACCTGGATTCAAGAAGTCGATCCCAGCAACCTGAATGCCTCATTCCGCACGAAATTGCGTAGCCTCACTCAGGTAATGCTTTCGGCCGCCTTCGCACAGAAGTATCGCGACTACCCCTCGTTCCCGACGAAGCAGACAGAGGAGTCGAGGCTTCAGAACGCACGCATGGCCCAGGAGATCGTCGCCCAAGTCGGACTCGGCATAAAGGGCACTGAGCAGGGGCGTGGCGTTCTGCGAGCGCTTGGCCTTTACCAACACGACAAGCCTACATACGACCAAAGCCATTGGCTGAAGGAAGTCCAGCGGCGACTCGATAACCTTGCTGACGGTCAGTATCTGAACATTTCCGAACTCGTGGAGGAGCGGGACGGCCGCAAATGGTTCCGCGGCGAGGTTATTGAGGCAGAGTGGCTGATGGTGGTGCTCACTGCGGGAGTGGCAGAAGGCGATTTGGTGATCGTTGGCACTGGCAACAACCACTACGACGCGACCAAAATGGAGGAGCTATTTGCGGCCATTAGCTCGCCTGAACGAATCGTCCGTATCGCAAAGCCCAAAGGCCGTCCAGTAGAAGCCTGGAAAAGGCTTTTCGAGGTTCTTGGCCTGGGCAAAGGTGAACTCGCCCATGAAAGCAGGCTGGACACTGCCCTCACAAAGTTTGTCGACACATGCAACGACCGTATCGGGCGGCTTGTGATGATGCAAGAGGCTTACAAAGTAGCGCTGCCGTTTCAGAACGACGAAGTGGGTGCCGCGCTGGCTGAAAAGACCAAATCATTTGTGGTCTCTAAGGAGCAGTTTGAGCGACTAAAGACACTTAACTCGCGGGCCAAGATGCCCAACCTGAATCTCGGCGACGCTGACATCGTGCAGTTTGGCGTGCACCTCAAGGTCTGCGACGCACTCGAGGCGATTGTCGCCTTCAGCGTCGCCAATGAGGTGGCGCTCGGCGCCGTCGGAAGATATAAATCAATCTTGGAAGGTCAGGCCCCCTCATTCAAGTCGGCGCTTTGTGAGCTGGAAGCCTCCTTGAACGAGGTTTATGCGGATCCTTTCACCCTGGAAATCAGGCGTCCCGATCTGGACGCAAAGCTCGACGCAGCCAAGGCAAGCGCGCTAAAGTCTTACCAAGATCTCCACAAGTGGCATCGACTCGACCCCGACGCTCTGAAGCGAAAGCAAAGGCTGATCGCCAGCCCCGAGATGAAGTGCCTTAACAAGCTGGCGGGCGTGGAGAGCCTCGGGCATGCCAGTCTGGATGCCATCCACCGCGATCTCGAGCAACTGGTTGCCTTCAAGGCGGTGTCTGACGAACAATTGCTGAAGTCGCCGACCGCGCTCCATCCCGACGGGTTCGATCCTCGCTTGCTCACTTCCGACGAAAGCGCAGCAGACGTGCTCATCCGTTGCGAGGGGGCAGTTTCTCGGCTTTACCTCGGCTGGCAAGGTCGCTTGGTCAACGAACTCGGAGACCCCAGCGTGCGCTCTACGCTCTCGGCACTCGGACCTAGCGAGCGGACAGCTATCGAGGGGTTTCTTGCCAAAAAGACGTTCCCCCACGAAATCGACAACGCTTTTTTGGTGGCTGTCAACAACCTTCTCAAGGGACTTAGGAAGAAGCCTGTTAAGCGAGAGGCGTTTACGAAGGCAATCTTCGGCGACGGCATCCCTCTGCGGCCCGAGGAGCTTCGGCAACGGGTGGAGGACTGGATCAAGGCACAGACCCAGAACGAGGACGCGGCCCAAGTTCGCTTTGTGGTGGAAGACTGAACATGTCGGACCGAGACCAGCCCAGCTTGATCGATGCCGATTTTGATGGCGACGAACTTCTCGGCGGCCTCACAGGAGAGGAGCAGTCGGAGTACCGACGTCGGCTGGCAGAGATGCTGAAAGACCCCGAGTTCCGCAAAATTGATGGATTCCCGAATGGATCGGACGAGGCGATCCTCGCGCTTTCGGCGCCTCCCTTCTACACGGCCTGTCCAAACCCGTTCTTGGCGGAATGGCTAGCCGACAACACCAAGGTGTATGATCCCGAAACCGACGATTACCACCGTGAGCCGTTCGCCGCAGACGTGAGCGAGGGGAAGAACCACCCGATCTACAACGCTCATTCGTATCACACGAAGGTGCCCCACCGAGCGATCATGCGCTACATCCTCCACTACACGGAGCCTGGAGATGTGGTTTACGACGGATTCTGCGGTACAGGAATGACGGGGGTAGCAGCTCAGCTCTGTGGAAATATCGAAGAGGTGCGGGCGCTGGGTTACACGGTGGATCTGGAGGGCCAGATTTGGGATTCGATGTCATGGACATCCCATGAGGCCGCCGACGTCGGGGCTCCCAACCCATTGCCGTTTGTAACCGATCCAAAGCCGCTCGGGCACCTCGGGACGCGCCAAGCGATTCTGAAAGACCTCTCCCCTGCGGCGACGTTCATTGCACACAACTACAATGCTCCAATCGAGGCGCGAGTCTTTGAGCGTAAGGCGAAGAGGGTTCTGGCGGAGTTCGACTCCGACTGCGGGTGGATGTATTCATGTCTTCACCGCGAAAAGGGCAAATGGATCGACACAGAGTGGCTGGCGCTCGTAAGCCAGTGTGCTGATGGAATATCGCGGTGCTCAACCGCTGATGAGGCTCGTGACTACATCAGCAGTCTACGCAAGCGAATTCCTATTGGCGCCGTCGAATACACCGTTTGGTCGGATGTGCTTCTCTGCCCGCAGTGCGGCGGAGAAATTGTCTTCTTCGATGCTGCTTTCGATAGCGCTTCGGGAGGAGTCGCCGATACGTTCGCATGTCCTTCGTGTCGCGCCGAAGGTACCAAGCGCTCTTGCTCCCGCAAGACGGTAACCGTCTTCGATCCAGTTCTGAAGCAGTCGATCCAAGTGCCTGCTCAAGAGTCCGTGCTTGTTAGCTACAGAATGGCACAAGGCAGAAGTGTGCGACAGGCGGATGAATTTGATCAAGCGCTTGCGAAGCTCAGCGATACTCTGCCAATCCCGTCTCACTATCCGACGAATGAGTTGCCGATCAAGGAGATGGGCCATGGGTCGCGACTCGCACCGAAAGGAGTGACGCATCTGCATCACTTCCACACTTCGCGAGCTCGCCGTGCCCTTGCGTGGTTGTGGTCGCGTGTTGGTGAAGAACCCCAGGATCGGATGCGAAGCTTCCTGTACTTCACTGTCGATCAGACTGTTTGGGGAATGTCGAAGTTGAATCGATATGTACCGACCCACTTCTCGCAGGTTAACCGCTATCTTAATGGCGTCTACTACCTAGGCGCCCTTCAAACTGAGGTTGCTCCGAGATACATTCTCGACGGCAAAATCACTCGACTAGCTTCTGCCTTTACGAATTATTCACCTGTGGAGTGCCTGGGAGTCATTTCGACGGGCTCTTGCGCCAGCCCGTTGCCTTTAGAGCGATCGGTGGATTATATCTTCACTGATCCTCCGTTCGGCGAAAATATCCCTTATGCCGACCTGAACATCTTGGTCGAATCGTGGCACGGTGTCACAACCCGTGTTGCTAACGAGGCGATCGTGGACGGCGCGAAGGGCAAATCTCTACTCGATTACCAGCAGCTCATGACCGCCTGCTTCAGTGCCTACTTCGACGCGTTGAAGCCCGCGAGATGGATGACAGTGGAGTTCTCGAACTCGTCAAACGCAGTTTGGAACGCCATCCAGGAAGCCCTGGAGCGGGTCGGCTTTGTCGTGGCCGACATTCGGATCTTGGACAAGCAAAGCGGCTCCTTCCGCCAAGTGACGGCCGCCAGCGCCGTCAAGCAGGACCTGGTCATCTCATGCTACAAACCCAGCGATCGGTTCGTGCGCGAGTTCGACAAGAATAAGGGTTCGCTCGCGGGTGTCGTAGAGTTCATCGAACAGCACCTTGAGATGCTGCCCGTCGCCCCTCTCACGAAGGATGGACGCCTAGAAAACCTCTCTGAGAGGTCCGCAAGCGTGCTTTTTGAACGCATGGTTGCTTACCATTTGATCCAGGGCGCTCGAATTCCCCTCTCGATGGTGGGGTTCGAGGCGGTCCTTAATGATAACTTTTATGCCGAGGACTGCATGTGGTTCCTGCCTAACCAACTCGCCAAGTATCAGGCCCGCAAAATGCGCGGGGCCGAGACTGAACAACTTGGGCTGTTCATGCAGGACGAGCGCAGCGCCGTCCGCTGGATCCGTGCAAGATTGGAGGAAGAGCCTATGAAGGAGGGCGAGCTAAACCCGCTCTTCATGAAGGAGTTAAAGGAGTGGCCCCCGACGGAGCCTACCCCCGAGCTCCGCGAACTCCTCCGAGAGAACTTTATTATCGCCGCGGACGGCATGTGGCAGACCCCCGACCCAGCTAACGAGCAGCACCTGGAAGCGCTACGTCGGAACCAGCGGCTGAAGCAGTTCCGCCAGTACCTGATGGAGTCTAAGACTCTCCGTACTTTCCGCAAGGAAGCAGTGCTCGAGGGTTTCCGTTACTGCTGGCAGACGAAGCAGTACGGAGTAATTGTCAATCTATGTTCAAAGATGCGCCCTGTCGACCTACAGGCGGACAGGGAACTTATGCAGTTTTTCGACATCGCCAAGGACCTAACGCCGCACGATGAGAGCGGCCAGATGGAGTTTGTGTACGAATGAGCCAAACGAGCGCTGACCCTGGCTTCTTCGACTCAAGAAAGTTAAAGGTGAAAAGTGGTCAGTACGTGGCATGGATAGACGTCATGGGAACAGCCAGTGTCATGGAACGATCACTCTCACAAGCGGCGAACTTTGTTTTCAAGTTACACAGCCATTGGATGTTACATGCCAAAGATGGGATCGACTACTATCCGATGAATGACGGAGCCTACGTTGTTGCGAACAGCATGGAGGATGTTAAAAGTGCAATGTTGCCAGTGTTAGAGTCTCTAGCGAAAGCGTTTATGAGCGAAGGAGAACCTCTGCACCGATTCATGGTTCGCGGAGCAGTTGCGAAAGGCCATCTGGTTCATGGATGTGACGCACTTGACTGCTCCACAATCCTAAAGAACAACCCAGATTGTCCGTCTCGAGTGTTGCTAGGCCCAGTCGTCGCCCAGGTTTTTCATGCCGAGCGAAACGCTGCGCCGTTCGGTGTCTGGATTGATCTGTCTGCGCGCGAAGCAAAAACGTCGTCGCCCTTTTGGCGATGGTGGCTGGAGAAGGAGTCGGGATTCGAGGATGGGCACCGAGCAGCGCTAGTGACCGCGCTTGAATCACACTTTGATTGGTGCTTATGCCACCCAGCGCAGTCCCAGTATAGTAAAGAGCGGCTCGACCATCACAGACTGCTGGCACGGGAGTACTTCGAGCGGTGACTGAGGGGATTCTCTGGTCCAATTCGCATGGAGCTTGGGTCCGTATACTTGAGACCAAGACGTTGTTCGGCAAGGAAACGGCCAAAGTACATGTTCAAGGCACGGGCCTTGTCGTTACCGTGCCTTCTAGCGCGCTGGTCTTAGATCGGCCCGCCGACATTGCGGCCGCGCTCGCCACTGTGGCGGGGGCACGCATCTGGTCGTCGCTAGGGTCAGACTTATTCCTGTCGCCATTGGTCAGCAAGGTACTGCCACTTCCTCACCAGTTCCGCGTGATCCGCCGCGCAATGCAGGATTTCCCCGTCCGCATGATGCTTGCCGACGAAGTGGGCCTTGGCAAGACAATCGAGGCTGGGCTCGTCATCAAGGAGCTCAAGCTTCGAGGAATGCTTGAGCGAGTGCTTGTGCTGGCGCCCAAGAGCTTGCTCCTGCAGTGGGTATCCGAGATGGACACGCTCTTCGGGGAGCAGTTCGAGTTGGTGCTGCCTGGCGACTGGAGCACGAGTACCTCGCTCCGTGGCAACAATGCATGGAAGCGTTACCCCCAAGTGATCACCTCATTCGACGGCGTGAAGCCCAAAGACTCCCACAAGGGCTGGGATCGGGAGCGGATTGAACGCTATAACCTGGAGCGGTTCCACGACCTTATCGGATCAGGTTGGGACCTCGTCGTGATTGACGAATGTCACAAGATGGCTGGCGCCTCCAGCGAGGTGGCTCGTTATATCCTTGCCGATGGTCTCGCACGCTCCGCTCCCCACCTGCTCCTGCTGTCTGCGACACCGCACAGCGGGAAGACAGATGCCTTCCGCAGGCTGCTGGCCCTGCTCGACCCCGCCTCCTTTCAGGAAGGTGCGCCTATCACCCGAGAAACGGTAGCGCCATACGTGATCCGCACTGAGAAGCGCACGGCCGTCGACGCCGATGGAAAGTCGCTCTTTGCCCCGCGTAGTACCCGCTTAGTCCAAGTTCCGTTCGAACCTAGGCACGCACTGCAAGAAGAGTTGTACGACACGGTGTCGACGTACGTAGTAGAGGGTTATAAGAGGGCCGAACGCATGGGCGACAAGGGCTCGCGGCTGCTCCTAATTCTTATTCAGCGATTGATGAGCAGCTCTACGCGAGCCGTTAGCAGGTTTCTTGAGCGGCGATTGCTGGTGCTTCAAGAGGGTGAGGCCAGAGAACGCGCATCCGTTTTTGACGCTGATGCCTTCCCAGAGGAAGTGGAGCAGGCTACGCTGTTCTACGAGCCGACATCAAGCGAAGAGCAGCAGGAAATAGGGGGACTGTTGGCGCTTTGTCGTCAGGTGGAGTCTCGTGGGCCCGATGCCCGCGCTGAGGCGCTCTTGGACCAAATGCGCAAACTTTGCCAGCGCGACAGCGAACCCGACAAGAAATTCTTAATCTTCACAGAATTCACCTCTACCCAAGAGATGGTGCATGAATTTCTTGATGCCCGCGGATACACCGTCGTCATCCTGAATGGTTCGATGGACCTTGCTGAGCGCAGGGCCGCCCAAGAAGAGTTTCGAACTAAGGCACAGGTCTTTATAAGCACGGATGCGGGAGCCGAGGGGCTCAACATGCAGTTCGCCCACGTGGTTATAAACTACGACCTGCCGTGGGCGCCGATGCGCGTCGAGCAGCGGATCGGACGAGTAGATCGCATTGGTCAGAAGAGGGAAGTCGTGGCGATCAACCTAGCGCTACAAAATTCGGTAGAGGCGCGGGTATACGAGGTGTGGCAGGAGAAGCTCGCCCGCATCCTGGAGGAATTTGGAGTAGACAAGACAGGCGACGTCCTCGACTCATCTGAGGCCGACGAGCAGTTCGAGCGATTAGTGCGCACCGCATTGCTAAACCCGCAGGCATTCGACAACGAATTCGATAAGGTGGTGAATGATCTACGCCGTGCGGCGAAGGAAGGATGCGACGCACGGGGTCTGTACGAGCAGCCGCTCAACTCAGCCGATCGCGTGCCGACGATTCCTCTGCGTGCCTGGCTCGATACTCTCACCCAAACTCAACAGAGAACGCTCATCGACGAAGTTGGATCGGAGGATTTATCGCAATACGTAGTCAACCAGATCAACGACCTTAAGCCGTATTACGCGGATGGCAAGCCCGTACCCGTAATTCATATCGACGGTCTCGGTTTTGATGTCAATGGGTCGTTTTCAGTTTGGAAGGTGGGTATCGCCGACGGCGCTTGGTGCCAACAGCATGTTTTTCCGCTTTTCGTGTCGTCTGATGGGCAAAGCTATACCAAAACCGCTGAAAGGATTTGGGACGCACTTGCGGCAAGGACAGTCCAGACGACAAGTACTACGGAAGCCATGTCCCATAACCTGGAAGCGGTAAGCGCCCTCGCCGAGTCCACGGCGGCGAACTACTACGATGAAGTGCTCAGCAAAACTAAGGAGCGCGCCCGACGTCGACTTCGTTCATTGGAGATCAGCTATCTCCAGCGAAGAAGTGCCCTCGCCAATATCGGATTGGACAACGTACGTGAGGCCAGGCGCCGCGATCTTGAGTCGGAGTTCTTGCGCCGAAAGGCAGAGATTGAATCGGCCAGCGAATCTTTGCCTGAGTTACTGTGCCTGATTATGGCGGAAGTGACGACCACATGATGTGGGCACAGCTCGTCGCCAAGCACTTGAAGCCTTCCTTCGGCGGTTTTGCTACCTTCTGCTATGACCCTGACGATCTGCTTGAAAACCCCAATGTCCGCGAGCAGATGAACGCGCATAAGCTGGTGATCGAGGAGTGGTCGGGTGCCCGTGACGAACTATTTCGATGGATAGCAGTGGCCGACGATGCGACGCCGATCGTGAAGGTCGCATCTGGGGCTCCGAGACACTTTATCGATGAAATCCTCCCCGACGCTGTCGTTATAGACATCGGTGTCTCGATGATCTTCCCACGCCTAGATGCCGATGTCGTGAGAGCAGTGCCGAATGATCAGTGGGACGTTTTAGTTCGACTTCAGGATCGAGAGCGGCCCATGAGGACACGACGTGAAACGGCACTGATGGTAGCGCGTGCGGTTTATGGAGTCGATCCAGTTTTCGTCCGAGAACATGGCTGGAATAAGGCTATCCGCGAAATTGCAACGAGTGGAACGGCGATTCCGCCTTTGATAGCATGCGAACTCGCATCCGAGATCAACGACGATCCGACGGGCGAACTCGTTACGGCGTTGCAGGATCTTGCTGTTGCTCGACACCTTCTCAAATCTCGCGGCAAACCGACTACCAACGTGACTGATTCTGCTATCAATAGAAGGGTTGCCAGGGAGCACCGTACCACCGCATACCAAGAATCTTCGATCCTTTTAGGCTGGCAAAATGATCTCACGCCAACCGATGTTCAGCGCCTTTCGTTTGATTATGCCGCGCTCGTCGCAGATGGATTGCCCGAAAAAACTCGGAGAGCATGCAACGAAAGATTTCAGGCATGGATCGAACGAACCTACGACCAAATTCACAGTTCGCAAAACCAGGAAGTGCTTCGGATCCAACAAATCGTGGATGTTGTCGACTCTCGCGTTGGGTCGGGACGTGCCATTCTTCTGGTAGTTGACGCTCTCGGTTTGGAAGCTTGGATTGGGCTCAAGGGTGAGTGGTTAGGTCGAGGAGTTTTCAAGTCTGCAGTGGAGGCATCTGCGTTCGCGATTCTTCCAACCTTGACTAGCCTGTCGCGTCGGGCATTGTTCGAACGTAGAATCCCACCGAACTTTGACCCTGCCGAAGAACATAGTCAGGCCCTAGAACGAAAACTCTGGCACCAAAGATTCCCAGAGGGCAAGTATTTTGAAGTCGGCGAGATTCAGGCAATTAAGGACGCCATTTACCAAGGCTGCCAGCGCTTGGCGGTCGTCGACGTTTCGTGGGATCGACGCGGTCACGCCTTGGATCCCGAAATGGACAGCTTGAGCCACCAGGCGGCAGTCTGGGGCGGCAAGCAACAACCAGCGGGAATTGTATCTGAAGCTCTGGCAAACGGCTACCGCGTTTTCGTCACCGCCGACCACGGGCAAGTCGACGGCGTCGGTATCGGACGGCCAAACGTAGGCATCGTTCCCGAAGAGAGATCGAAGCGGGTGATCATGTTTGCGAGCGGGACGCCAGTAGATGCGTATGCGCAATATGGAGAGACGCGCTATCAGCCAATAACACTTCCTAGGGGCCGCTCAGCAGTCTTCGCTCCCTATGGCGACTCTTTCGGCGATCGCGGCACTTCAGCATTCTCTCATGGCGGCATGACCATCGAGGAAGTCATGATCCCGTTCGTGGAGTTGAAGGCATGAACGGACGAAAGCCAGTAGTCTTCGATCGGGCAATAAGGCCCGACTGGATCGATACGGCTCTAGATCGATTTCTATCTGGGATCAGTGAACCAGAGCTACGAAGAGAATTGGAGTCGATGTTGGCGGCGAAGGGACTCGACATCAACACCACCCAAAAGTCTGCCCGCCAATTGATACGGCTGGTCGGTCACAAAACTGTTCATTCACGCCAGCGGCTCGTGAACGACTACGAACTGATGGCGTCAATGGGACCAGACGACCGAAATGCCATAAGACTTCAGCTAATTTACGACGCCAGCCCCTTCTTCGCTGACTGCGTGAAGGCGATCAGGAATTTGAATCTCAACGGCAAGGATGGGGTCTATGCCGCCGAACTTTACGAACGTCTGCAGTCTGCTTACGGTCATCGCGGCACGATACCTCGCCGAGTGCGCAATGTCTGCCAGACGCTCGCATCTTTCGGCTGTTTAGCGAATGAAGACAGGACTTGGCGGACGATCGGCGGGAGTTGGCTCTCGTGCCGAATGGAGAATCCCGCCGCAGAATCCAGACGGCGCGGCGTTCAGCCTGAGCTGTTCTAGCGGCCAAGCATTGGTGTCGACGAGTGGAGTTCGTAATGGCGAAGATACGCGCTTGGGCAAGTCGGCATCATGAAATTGAGTCCTTGAGATTCATGTTCGTTGACATGCAGCCGCCACTGTTTTCATGGTGCCGAGCAACGTGATCGTGTCAGTAAAGATTGCGTAAGGCACAGAAATCGGTGTCTCGTCATAGAAGTTGGAGTCTAGAGTCATTTGGAAGCTGCCCACAACCAAGGCTGTCCCTGGGTACACAACCACGTGTTCTCTCATGATGAAGAGCCTTGCTTCGACACGCGTTGTTGACTCTTCACCAAGGGTTGCATGAAGGATTTGGACCCTGTCGTGGTAGAGATCATTGATTCCTCCAATTGTGTAATTCTGCCGTGCTGGGACCGCGATTGCACATCCGTGGATCGGAACTCCCCCAGTGTTTTGCAGAATTATCCTTGCATCAATTCGAACATGGTCGCCATAGCTTTGAACAGACCCGTCGTCATAAATGACGGCAGCGACAGAGTTATGAGATGCCGATGCATCGATGATTTCGAGCCTTGCGTTGGGCACGGCAGTCGCCAGGAAGAGGCTTCGCACGATTGGGTGTTCCGCCTTGATGCTGTTGCTACCACTACGGATGTAGTAGCGATGGTCGATCAACGACATGTATGGCTTCGGATTGGCAGATGGGACGAAGATCACGACGTAGCCTGAACCCAGGTTGGATGGATCGTCAATTCGATGAACGTCGATGCTTAGCGGAGGCGCCAGAGCTTGCCCTAGCTGATCCTGGATTGTTCTCTCAAATTTGGCGATATTAGGGATGGGTCTCAGTTGGTTAGGCTGGTTGTTTTTTGCCTCGACACCCCAAATCAGTACGCCGCCGTAAGTATTGGCGAACGCGCTCAGGGCTTGGCCTTGAGCAGCTCGTTCTTCCCTGGAGAGCTCTCCGTTCTTGGATTTCGACTCCTTGAAGTCTAGATATGGGCTCTCGGAGTGATCTTCCTCCTGGGCTCGTTGCAGGCGGGCGAATCCTTGGTCCACGAATTCCTCGAACAGTGATCGAGCTGGATCGGCTGGATTCATGAGGGAATGATTCGTCGAGTTGAGATTTTTCACGACAAGCCGCCAAGGACCGCGGCAGCCAACAAGTACAATCGCAAGCTGGCAGCCACTATATGTCAGCGCCTGGTGGGCCGTTCGTCCATAACGGCGCAGTTCCATATCCAGTATTGATCAGCGATCGTGCGAGACGTCCGATGGTTCTTGTGTCGTCACGATTTAACCTGCCTGGTTCAACGACGAAGGGCGGATTTTTCACCATCTTTTCGAATTCCGCCGACCAAGTTGCCAAGTTTGGCAATGCATATCCTTTTCCTAGGGCGTCAGTTTTCATGTGTTCGAGCGCTCCGCGCGAGATTTGGCCGCGGAAGAGCCATTTACGAAGAGCATCATAGGAGCTATTATCCAGGGTCTTAAAGACAACCGTTGTCTCAGCGGCTGTTGATTGCCTTTGATAAAACAGGTCGGTCAAGATGAGATTCAGCTCAAATATAGAGATTCTGCTGATAGCGGTGGTTGGAATGGTTCCTTTGTGAGCAACACTTGCCTGAGTTAGCAGTAATTCGTACCAGAAGTCCCGATTCATCTCGACGGACTCAAGGCATTTCCGAATTGCGGGAACTCGATGCATCGATTCGAACTCGGGATAACCTTCTTGACGCAAAGTGGACCAGATGGCGTCCTCGTTGGGAAACAGTTTCTCAAAGTCCAGTTTATCCAGATCGATTTCAACGACTGCCATGCGGTATTGCTCTTGTAAGTGGTGAGAGGCAACCACAGAATAGAACATGAACTCCTGCAGGCCAAGGTAAACATGATCGGCAATACTCGGAAGCCCCTGCGATCCAAAGTTGTCTTGACGAGTAATCGATCTTGGCGATAAGCCATTTTCGATGATTCCTGGGACATGCTCTGCACTCGTTCCGTGGTACAACTTCAAGCCAGTCGGCTTTGTGGCCCGTCTTGGGTTAGGGCGGTTGATCCTAATTTCAGACATAGTACTCAGTCAACTTACTGACAGATAGATTCGTCCAAAGCAGCATCTTCTTTTGTGTCGAGGCAATTTCTTCGGCCAATTCGGAGCTGAAAATTCGCCCATAGGTCTATTCACAGTGTTCATGTTCAGTCGCGAAATCATACATCAAGATTATCAATAGCAGTACACTAAAGTCTACGTCAATTAGAACTGGAGCGAAGATTTGAGTGGATTCAACCTTGAGCAGCTAGGTGATATGATCAGTATTCCGATGCCAGTCGACGCCGATGGATACGTCGATCGAGAATGCCCTGCCGAGCATTGCAAGGGACCATTTAAGGTGATGCCAGGAACGGGCATTCTGGAACAGGCTCCATGCGTTTGCCCATATTGCGGTCATAGTGGGCCCTCTGACGACTTCTTTGCAGAGAAACAGATTGAGTACGCCACGGAAGAAGCGGAAGCTTTGATCGTCGCGGCATTTCAGAACAGCCTGCTTTCGAGCTTGGGCGGAGGCAGTTCGCGATCGGCGGGACAAGGCATGTTTTCGTTGAGTATTGAAATCAAGACGACGCCTCCTGAACGGCCGATCTATCGCCACGAGCAGCTTGAGACCAAGATTGTGTGTCCCTCCTGTGACCTACATTACGCGATTTTCGGCAAGTTCGCCTTTTGTCCTGATTGCGGAAAACACAACAGCACGCAAATGCTCGAAGTCAACCTTGGTCTAGTGGAACGTCAGCTTGTGCTTGCTGCATCAGCGGGCGATCAGGAACTTGAACGGCACTTAATTGAGAACTCGTTGGAAGATGCGGTTTCTGCATTCGACGGATTTGGCAGGGAGCTTGTGCGGGTTAAAGCAACTGCACTTGGAGATCCGAGCAAGGCAGACGGATTCTCCTTTCAAAACCTTATGGGAGCTGAGAAGCGACTGCAGAAGGAATTCGCCGTGACCCTGAGAACACTTTTTGACAGTGGCGACTTCGACTACGCCGTGACGATGTTCCTTCGGCGCCATGTCTTCGCTCATAGCATGGGTGTAGTTGATACGGACTACGCAGCCAAATCAGGAGACCCGACTGCAATCGTCGGTCGGCGTCTTCGAGTTGAGCCTGCCGAAGTCAGGCGACTGGCGATTGTTCTTAAGGGCGTCGCATCGAGACTTGAACAAGCGCTATAGGGAACACTCGTCAAAGGGCTCGCCGTGCTCCTTTCTTTGCGTGGATTCTGTTGATGAACCATCGACATGGTTCTTGGAAATCGTTGGAATGGAGCCCGACGTTGTAACATAATTAGGGCCGAGTTATGTTACAAGACGAGCCCAAGCGCCGCTCTGGAAAGCTTAGCCGCCAAACAATCTGGCGGCGGAAAAAGGCTGGGCTCACTCAGGCCGAGGCAGAAGCCAGTCGTCGGCGCAAGCCTGGCCCCAAACCAACGGGCAGTAAGCGAGCAAGGGTTGCAAAGCCCAAGCCGATCCCACTGACACTCACCGACTTGGAACACGGCGCGTGTCGCATCGATCACACCGATCTTCGAAAACTGGAGGTCGCCGACGAATCCGTTGAGCTCGTGTTGACGGATCCGCCCTACGCGAATTCCGCAATCCCTGAATGGGAAGCTTTAGCAATCTTTGCCAACCGAGTTCTCAAGCCAGGCGGACATCTCGTCGCCTACTCTGGCACTTCCTATCTGCCCCAAGTGCTCACCTCAGTCTCGAAGTGCATTCCATATTCATGGACAATCGCCCTACTTCACACAGACGATCAACGAAGCTTAGTCCGCGGACGTTGGGTGGTTCAGCACTACAAGATCGTGCTCGTATTCCGAAAGCGTCCTCACTCACCACGTCGCCCTCACCCAGACGTAATTCTTGGTGGTGGAAAGGTGAAAACTCATCATAGCTGGCAGCAGGCATTAAATGAGTCGGAAACTCTCATTGACTGGTTTTCTGATCCTGGCGATACAATTGTGGATCCTATGGTTGGGAGTGGCACCTCGGCTGTCGCCTGCATGCGCATGGGGCGGCAGTTTATCGGTGGCGACGTCGATCCGCACGCGGTGGAGATCGCCCGAAACCGAGTGATTGAAGAGATCAAGAGCTTGTCGAAAGCGACTGAGGGCTTCACGGTTTGATTCCCATGCGGTCTCATGTTGACGATCGAGGCAGAGCCGCTGTCCAAATCTTGCTTTGAGCGAACGCAGACTAAGCGCGTTCAATGTCTTTCTCTGAAATAAAGACGACTTCGCCGTCATTCCAAGAAAACCGATCCCTTCGATCCACTGACCAGCTACACAACTCCCACTCAGCCAGATTCTCAAAGCCTTCTCGCAAGGCGTGAGCCCGAATCGTTTCTATCCAAACACGGTATGTGTCAATCGAATCGAGCTGTGTCCAATTCTCCCAAATTCCTGCTATCTCTAAGATCCTCCGATCAATTGGGCAATGTGGCGGCGTCGGCCGATTCGGATCCATGACCCAAAGGGTCTTCAAATACAAGTTCAACGCCTTCTGCGCCGTCCCAATCCTCAATCGGCCGTCGATTAGAATCGCACCGAAGTCGGAACTCAACTTGTCCGTGATCTCTACGATGACATTGCAATGCTCTTCATCCTCAATGACGCTGGCGTATCTGTCGCTCTGGGCGATCAACTGACCAGCGAACGCCGCCCTGAACGACCCGCTGTTGATGTCGCCCGCGGCGTATGTCTTGTTTCGCTGCAGTGCGGCGAGGACGGAGTTGTCGGCCAACACCTTGAGGATGAACCTAGTCTTCTGCTCTTGGATGTTCATTGGTGGAAGCTTAGAATTGAGGTCTGTAGAAATCGTGCTGGCCACTTTAACCGAGGCGGAAATTTGGCACTATGCGGCGGGCAGATAGTTGCCTTACGAAGACGTCCTTAACATAAATTTATCACTTTCTTAATTCTGCATTAACATACTGCTTCCATCCTAGAAACCTGCGGAATCCTAGTCCGCAGGCCATGACTTGAGAGGGGCCAGACCCCAGACAAGACGGTGATCTAGGACCTTGAATCACCATGTCAACCTTCAAGCTATCCAGCGCATCGGGCCTTGTTGCTCTCGCAGCCGTTCTGAGCGATCCAAGAGTCGTCGTCTTTTTGGCGATGGTGGCGGGCGCATTGGTTGTTCTGGCTGTTATCAGACGCAAGCCCTAACTCCCTGCCAGTGCCAGTCCCACCATCACTTGTCTGCGTTTGGCTGGAAGCGCAGATGTCCGCTTTTTTGGAGCACCCTAATTTATGCTAGATCCTATACACCGCAACGAATCGAAGGGAACCATCAACCTAAAACTTCACGAGGAAGTTGAGGCTTTCGACATCTGGATACACGGAATCGAGATTCGGCGACAGGTTCGACTACTTGCCAAGGAAATCATATCCACGCAGAATCTTACTGTTGTGCCAATCCTAAGTGGCGGAGCTCCCTTCGGGAACATGCTCGCTCGAATGATCCATGAAGAGGTACCTCACCATGACTACACGGAGTGCTACATGATCGCGAAGCGAACTAACGGCGACACGTTAGCGAAAGGTGACCCAATTCTGTATCACTCCCACATTAAGCCAGAAAAGGAGATTAAGGGAAGAGACATCGTGCTTATAGACGATATCCTGGATTCTGGAAGGACCTTGACTTTGGTCAAGGCTCTCATTGAGTCGTGGGAGCCAAGTTCTCTCAAGCTGGCAGTTGTAGTAGATAAGCAGCACCCTGGCGCCACACTGAAGGTCGACTTTAGACTATTTACCGTGCCTTACCAACCTAAGGATTCGGAGCTTGAGAATTGGTTCTGCGGATTTGGAATGGACGCGGAAGGACGTTTCAGGAATCTTGAGGACATCATAGAGATTAAGCATCCGAACAAAGTCTAAAGGATCAGGCAAGGTTGAACATGCCTTAAATGATATATGCCGAGGGTCGGAGCCACGAGACTGCCGCAGTGGTCCTCGCGGCCAATTTGTGCGAAATGGAATTCTGAAACTGGTGAGATCCTTTGAAAAACGATCGGTGTCTACCTGGAATCTTGCTCGCCTAGAAAAGGTCGGTCCAACTGATCCATTTGCATTGGTAGCCCTGGATTGCCAATAGCCGCGACCTAACGCCGTCGTCAGCCAGAAGCTGGACAGTCTGGGACCATGCGAACCAGACTGTTCTCGATCTTGCTTACCAACGCATTTTTCCCCTTCTTCTTGTGAAGGCCTTGGTCGGCTGGAAGAACCCGTGATAGGGCATCCCATGCTCCTCGAGAAACCGCCTGGCATGCACGTTCGTTGCAGCGGCAAAGCAGGCTTCCCCGAACAAGCCGACGAGGACGGGGTCATCCCGTCTGATCCCTAATCTGCAAAAGAGAGCCTTGCTTGCCTCATACCAGGCGTGGGAGCGGCGTCCGAGCTGGCGAGCGACATTCCGCTCGGGGTTCGGCGGCATCAAGTGTTCCTCTCGGACGAGGAGTTCGGAATTCCACTTCATCTGCCGCTCATGCATGAGGTTTGCGGCGTGCTCGACAAGTTCAAGGCTGCCATTGATGGGCCTGGCGATCGGCATCGAGGGAATCTGAATGCCGATTTTGGCAACCGCAAACTCAAGTTCGGCGAGCTGATCGGCGAAATGGTCAAAAAGAAGAGTGAGATTTGCGCTGTCGGTCATTTGTTGTGTCCATGGGGGTTGATCCTGCCGCCCTCGACAACCCCTGTTCCCGCAATTTCCTTCGCGGGGTGACGACGAACAAAAAAACTGTAAAGACTATCCTGCGATTCTTGCGGTCCATGACTGGAACGCTTGTTTCTGAAGGTGATCGGATTCTCCAGTCAGCTCTGGAAGTGAATCAGCATCAACCCTGCGATCCACCTCGACGGGTTTCGGATGCCTCCGATGAGCTCCGCGGATTGCGGCAAACCTCAACCGTCTCACGTCTGAACCTTTGGGTAATGCAGACACTCATCTCCAAGCAGTCGCTTCGTGCGTTTCGCGACTACCTTTCGTCGTATACGACGTTGGGTTATATTGGCGATGTCTTTAAGGACGCGGGAGTGGGGGCTAAGCTCGACTACAACCCAACGGTTAGTGGCCAACGCCGCACGTTGGTCGAGCAGCACTACATCACGCTGAATCTGTCGAATTGGACGGATGTGCGGCTTTTAATTCGGGCGTTTGAGGACATTCTCACTAACGCAAGGAAGACTAGCCCCGAGCAATTTGAGCAACTTGTGGCCAGCCTGCTGCGAGACGGCTTCGAATATCAGGACGGCCGAATCGTACATACGGCTCGAACTCACGGGATCCAACAAATCGCTGCGATCGCGAACAGGCTAGACGCCGAATATCTTGCGGCTCAGGTGACGCGCCTTCAACTGGCAATCGTCGATGACCCAGCGTCAGCTATCGGCACCGCCAAGGAATTGCTCGAAACATGCTGCAAAACTGTGCTGGCAGATCATGGCGTCACCGACTACGACGACTTCGACGTTCCAAAACTGACAAAGGAGACCCTGAAAGTCTTGAAGCTTACGCCTGAGAACGTGCCCGATACGGCGCGAGGCAAGGACGCAGTGAAAAAGATGCTGCAGGGCTTATCGATGGCGGCGCAGGGGCTCGCGGAGTTGCGAAACGAGTATGGTACGGGTCACGGGAAGGTTGCAGGTACGGCCTCGCCAAAGCCCCGTCACGCCGCACTTGCCGTTGGTGCGGCTACGACGCTCGCGACGTTCTTGTTCGATACACATGAAGTTCAAAGAGCGGCCGTCGTGAAGGTTGCCGAGGCAGCGGCAGAGGCTAAGTCGGCGGTGTAGTTCCCTCTCAGACTAAATCGAATCAAGCCTGAACTTACTGCCGTCCAGGCCACAGTGTCGGCACTTCGAGCCAATACGCCGCACGACACCAAAGGCGAAGCCGCGAAGAGAGGCACTGAATTTTATTGCTGCCGTCTCCAACTCCTGCGAAGGCTGAACCCTGGGAGCGTCGTTTGTGGATTGTTATGGAAGGTAGTGATTCCCTCGGAGCCATTCGAGTTCCTCGGCCAGTTCAGTTTTTAAGACCTGCCTGGTAGCCTCAGGCACCTTGCACGACCAACCACGTTCCAGCAAATTTGGCCAGTATTCTGGCTGTAATACGCCCAGGACGATCTCGGTCATGTCGCTCATGTACGGGACATCTCGTGTTTTGAATTCGCGGTAGAGGCGCAGGCCCTGGGGCAGCGGAAGCTCACTGGTCATGATCTCGTTTCGGACTTGGTTAACGAGTTCCTTCGTGGCATTCTCCAGTTGTGTCCGTAGAGGCTCTCCATCTTCGTCGGATCGCCGATCGATCCTTGCCTCCACTCGGGCCTCGCCGTCCATGTTCACAAGATAATCCTCGCTGATATTCGGCGTCTCTCCCTTGATTCTCGCCACGATGGCGGGGAGTCGTTGCTTAACCTCTGAGACGGCGAAGTCCTGAGCGGACTTCGTGATCCACGCTTCGTCGTTCAGCACGCGAGGAATGTAGATCGTCATCTTTATCTTTACCTTTACCTTTACCTTTACCTTTGCCACTCGCCAGATTATGTGCCATTGACAAATCCGATCGGGCCGATCGCTTTGGCAACTCTCTAGTATTTACTTCCGAACTGTGTAATGGCCCGACGATCGAAGAGGTCGTTTGTGTGCACATTGCGGCCGCGACAGGCGAACACGGGAGCTGGAACTCTTGATTACACGCTTGGAACTCAAAACTGGTTGGCGACGTCTAGCGAGCGACGGTATGCATGGTGCCGATCCGAGTGTAATAATCGTTCGCCTTGAATCACGCAGTGGTTCTCCTCACGGATACAGCACCAGAGCCAACTTCTCTCCGCCTGCGGTAGGAAGCGCAAGTGAAAGATAGGACGGTAGCATTGTGCCAGCCGTGGGTTATATTGAACTCCACTGGGCGTTTTCGGGAACTAGCGACAATACCCTCAAGACTCCTTAGGATATTCGCCAGGTTAATTGGCCCACGACTTCCCGCGCAATATCACTCTCGGTCGTCGGGGGCCATAGCCAGGCTGGGCACGGAAGATGGCGAGACGGGGGCGGCATTGGCAATTGCTGTCTCGTAACTGGCAAAGTTCGTTGGGGTAAGTGGTATCGCGCATCACCACGATCTGGACGAGGAACAGATGGTGGAGGGCGCTTGGATGCAGCGAATCCTCGATTCGTCACGAACTTTCAGACTATGGCAGGTAGCGCCATGCATCACGTTTCGCATTGTAGAATGCTTGAAAGAAGTCGACAGGAAAGAGCTTCTTCAATGCCGAGAATCTGTCCGAAATCTGCGTTGAGTTCATCGAATCGCAATTCTCAGAAAACATACTGACGTAGAAGGCTGACCAAATTGCTGCGGCTTCGTCAAAGTTGATCGTCGAACAGGGCGCGATAATCGAGTGCATTCCCTTGTTCTTTGCCGTCAGAGCGTCGACGAAGTTCTTATTCCCGACTTCGCAAGCCGACATGAAGAGGCGCCTCAATTTCAGGCTGCCATGGAAACACGCAGCGAATTCGTCATACGACATGGAATCCGTCGTTGTTGCTACCGTGTGATCACTCGCATGCGACGAAAAATGCAGGTACCGATACTGAGATAGCCTAAACAACGCAACCAAATGAGGGAGCTCGTTCTTGGACTGAAAGTAAAAATACTTGGGGTTTTTGCCCGCCAGAAGCAACATCTCACTTAGCAGACGTCCCTCAAATCTGCGTGCGATTTCATCCTTCTTGGACAGGCTCTCGATGATGAAAACCTCAGGGACCGTCTCCTGGATCGGCGGAAAATCAGTATGGATCGCCTCGATCTTCTTTGGTGTTTTGAGGGGTTTGGGCATAAGAAAAATCTGAATCGAGCATGGAACTTGCCCTCAGATCTGGTGAAGCGTCGCCCATTATTGTAGCAACATTCAGGTGGATCAAAGCGGCGAATGACGTGTGTATGGTGTCAGCGGACTTCTGACACGACCAGATACCCAACATGGGGCACTGTGGACTTCCTGCTGACGAATTGTTAGTCGGCCTGCCTACTGGGTCGGAACATCACTCAGTCCGATTGCCAATTCGACTAATCCAACGATTTGCTCACCTCTTCCAGTCCACCTCCCGCGCCGACCTCGATCACCTCAACATCGTCGAACGCTGTCCGAATCTGCTCTCTAACCTCGGCATCCCGAACGTAGACGAGCCAGAATGAGCTGTCCACGGCCTGAAGGGCGATCTCGACGGACTCGTAAAACGTCGGAAGCGCGCGATCAATGTATCGTGAATTATCGGAGAATATGTCGTTGACGCCTGGCCAGGGCGTGTCGGACTGGACTGCGATGACCGTTAACCACACACATTGTGTTACTGACTCAGCCAGCTCTAATAGCTCGCTCCAAGTGATCTCGAATCCAAGGTCCGAAGCTTCAATGAGCTCCGAGAACTTCTGAGTCTCCTTCAGCGCAGTTGTTTTCGCAAGCAGCCAAGTTGTCTCGCCCGCTGGAATGACATGCCAGTTGAGATCGGCGCCGATGGTTGCGACGAGCGGCAGCAGATGCTTGATGTCAAACGCCAGCACGCCGCGACCGTCGTAATCGGAGATTTTGAGCACCGTGGGCATTTCGGAAATGCTACCCACGACATCGTCAATTCGAGGTTGATTCAACCGCGGGCATGGAGGATCTTCGAGCAATCCTCGATTAGCCCAGAGCGAGGCTGTACAAGATCACCGATGATCACCTATGTGTACGCGAGACCCTCGTCAGGCGACGAGTTAAAACCCTTCGGCTCCTTCCGCAACCGAGAATTGATCGATCGGGGCACCACGCTGAGCCACCCTTGCATCATAAATTTGCTTGACAACCTGGATGCGATTCCGCCAGCCAATCCAACGATCGCGGCAAATGTCGTCTCATACGTCAGGGCGCCAGAACGGGGAGGAAATCGATCCATCGAGCGTCAGCGAGAGTCTAATAATAAATGGTTGTCTGATAATGGACTGGTAGCTCAAGAGGAGTGGATTGAGCGAGGCGCTGGAACCCAGATCAATCTTGAACCTAGACATCATTCTTAGACGAGCTTCACTCGAAAACCCCACCTTACTCTTGATGAGGGACTACTCGAGAGCAGCAAGGCGTTATAAGGCGTTCGCCGAATTCGTTTCGCGTCTATCAAAGCCTGGAATTGTCCTACAGCTTGTTCATCACGACCCATTCCCGCGATGATGTAACTGGTTGTGACAACGGCTTGCCGATCGCGATTTCTTCCACAAGTGTGGGTAGGTTGGCTTCCCTGGGGCATGTGGTTGTATAAGCCCTGCAATGATTTCTTTTCTGATCACCGACCCGATCATGGATCATCCGACAAACGGATCAGATCTTTTGAAGACTCTCAAGGCACAGCCGAACGTGACGATCCACGAGTCGACTCGGACTGCGTCGATGCCAGACGGCTCGCTTCCCAAGGACATTTGGTCAAATCGACTCTCGCTTGCTCTGCCACGGCCCTTGGCAAATCCCGAACTGGGAATGACGGTGATTCGCTACTCACGTGGTCAAGTCCATGGCGGCAAGCAATCCATCGAGCGGCAACGTCAGGTGCTCGATGCATGGTTTGACGATCAGGGCGTATCGGCCGATGAAGACTGGATTGAATTCGCCGACGGTACAAAGGCTAACGTCGGAATTGAAGGAATTCTTCGCCGAGCCGAAAGTGGGGAAGTCATCTGGCTGGTTATGGCGGACGCGACGCGCGTTACCAGGAATTCGAAGGCTCTGGGGGAGTTCCTACATGGGGCCCAGGCATGCGGTATGCAATTGAGCATAACAACAGGTATGGGTTCTGGCGGTCGAATTGAAGATCTCGCTCATTCCGTTGTCGATTTTGAGCATAGGCACTTGCGTGTCAATAACGGTAAACGACCTTAAACCGCTTGACGGGCACTGACTAGCCGCTATAGGTGAAGGAACTACAAAGTATTTCACCTATTTGGCGAGACTGAGAATCGAAAGCTTGATTCGATTCGTCTGTATTTGGTTCAGATGGCGAACCGTGCATTGCAGGGAAAGTACATATCCGAGGCCGACATTACAGGCGACGCGGGCGTCGCCTTCATTCACGGCGTCGCCAACGATATGAAGATGCTTTGGCGCCAGCATGGTAACCCCGAGGCAGGCATCGACGGACACATCGAAGTACGCGATCCCGAAACGGGTAGAGTTCGCAACTTCTACGTAATGCTGCAAAGCAAAGCTGGCAAGAGTTACTTCGAACGAGAAACTGATAACGAATTCCAGTTTACGTGCGCGCCACGAGACTTGGAATACTGGATGGACGGCAACATTCCAGTGATCTTGGTTGTATCTCGAAACAGAGATGAAGGCTACTGGGTTTCCATAAAGGACTACTTCCGTGATCCTGTCAGATTGGCAAGTCGAAAAATCATCTTTAACAAGGTACGAAGCAAGTTCGACGCTAACGCGGCCCAGCGGCTGATCGATGTAGCCGTGTCCTCAACAGCAGGCATTCACGTACCGCCGATTCCCAAACGGGAAACACTGTACACGAATTTTGTGCCGATCGAAAGTTTCCCGAATAGTGTCTATATCGGAACTTCACTTGTGAAGGATGAGAAGGAGGCGCACTCTGCAGCTCCAGGACTGGCGCCAGACCTTCACTTCGGAGTGTGGGAGTCGACGTTTATGTCGTTTGGGAGACCTGATTCTCAACACCACAAGGACTTAGTGGACGTCGGTGCGATCGAGGAGCACCCTACCTGTGACATAGCTGGATCGGATGATCCCGATCAAAGGCGAGGATTCGTCCATCTGCTGAATATGTCCCTGCAAGTCACTTTGCAGGATCAAGGTGTTGGCTACGATCCTGACGAGAAGTTCTATTGGTTTGAGGCCGAAGGTGGAGTCGTTCCTCGCGAGTTTCCTTATGCGGGTCTTCGAAAAGACACTGATCGCAAAGTTGTCCAGCGATACACATACGCCGAGGCCAGGCGCCCCTTTTCATACGTGCGGCATTCTGCAGCTTACCTTCGGTTTGAGCGGTATGACCACGAATGGGGCCTGCTAATCAATCCGACGTATCAGTTCACGGTAGATGGCGTGAAGCCCTACGAAGGAAGGTCACGCGCCCTCAAGAAGATCAAGTTGATGGAGAAGAACAGGGCTGTTCTTGGCCAAGTAATTATGTGGGCGCGCCTTCTGCGGCCGACAACACATCTCTTCTCGAAGAGCCCTGGGCTTATCCAATTCGGTGATCTTAAGCCCTTAACCTTGGATAGGGGTATTGACGATGAGAATTGGCGTGAAAACGATGATTCTGGATTCGCCGACGCGACAGATCAGTTCGGAGGAATGTTCGACGTTGAAGATTGAGCATTTTCCCGAGCCATACCTGGAGTTTGGAGCTGGTTCTCACGTTGACGTGCGGTTTGGAATCGCTACAAAGGGGCCCCTCGATGTCGAAAGTGAAACCGCGCCCAACAGGATCCCAATCGGGATCGTCGGCACGAACGAAACCATTGCGGGCGTTCGGAAGTGGCTGGAGCGTTGCAGGAATCCAGTGACCGCGAAGGAAAGTAGACAGCCAAACCTTTTCACTGAGTTTCCTGGCTTTACCGATTCAACTGCATTCAAGTCGGAACTGGTCTTTGCCGATCGGATGCAGCACAGTATTGTCGAGAAGGAGATCCAAAGAGTTTGTGCCCTGGAGGGGCTCAACGAGATTGTTTTGGCTGCCGCGGAACTCTTTTCATCGGCAGTGAAGCATGTGGCTCAAAACACCAATGCAGCCGTGATCCTGATAGCACTCCCCCTGGACTTGATGAACGCTATTTCAGAGGCGCCGTCAGTATTGAAACATCGGCTTGATCTCAGGGACCTCCTGAAAGCGGAGTGCATGGGATTACGGGTGCCAACCCAGCTTGTCCTTCCAAACACTTACGACGAATCGAAGAAGGTGAGGTTGAGGCAGGGCCCAGAGAGTTTTCGCCGCACGCAAGACGAGGCGACTCGTGCGTGGAATTTTCATTCGGCACTGTACTACAAGGCAGGCGGCACGCCATGGCGCCTTTGCACACCAAGCGATAGCCTGCTTACTTGTTACGTCGGCATTTCGTTTTACCGTGATGCTGTCACCGATACTCTTCAGACAAGTGTCGCTCAAGTATTTGATGAACGAGGCCGTGGTGTAATGGTCCGCGGTGGGGTGGCAGTTCGAGATAAAGACGATCGCCGTCCGTACCTGGAACATGGAGCAGCCCACGACTTGTTGAGCCAGGCGTTGTCCCAGTACAAGGAATTCCACAAGCACCAGCCTGCACGCGTGGTTATCCACAAGTCCTCACCACTTAGAGCTTCCGAATTGGCTGGTTTCTCATCTGCTTTGGAGGAGAAGGGAATCGAAGAAAGCGACATTGTGTGGCTCGGCCGAAGTTCGTTCAGATTGTTTCGAGATGGAGACTATCCACCACTTCGTGGAACTTGCGTCCACGCTTCCGAACGCGAATCCATCCTGTACTCCTGCGGTAGCGTGGAGTTCTATCGCACATACCCAGGGATGTACCTACCGTCCACGTTGAGGCTTCGAATGGAGTCGACGACTCAGCCGAGAGAGGTCTTAGTTGCCGAGATACTCGCATTAACAAAAATGAACTGGAACAACACTCAAATGGATGGCCTCGAGCCCATCACGCTTCATGCTGCACGAAAAGTGGGCCACGTGTTGCGGTACCTCCAGGAAGGTCAAGTTCCAGAACCGACCTACCGTTACTACATGTAGGCGGTGGAACGCAACTTATGGAGCTGTGCGATTTTGAAGTACTCGATATCGTTGCTCTAAGCGCGCTTGTAGAAGGTCGCGCGATAGAGACTGCTTCGCTTGAATTCAAGGAGGCAATCGATCTTGCTAACGAGCAAGGGAAAGACGAGCTAGCAACTGATGTTGCTTCGTTTGCGAACTCCGTTGGCGGCGACATTCTTGTCGGGGTTTCTGAACGGGCAGATGGCGAGAAGAAAGGATATGCGACGGCATGCGACGGAATCGTGGTTGACAATGCTGATGCGCTGATGCTTCGCATCCAGAGCATCCTTCAAGAGCGTATTGAACCACGCCTGGTTGGGGTCCGAATGAAGGTGGTGCAGATCGATCAGGAAAGACACGTGCTGGCCATCCGCATTCCACGATCGTGGCAACTTCATGCTGTGCGGCGCAACAAGGCATACGCCGTCTATGCGCGTAATGCAAATGGAAAGTATCCGTTAGACTTCTTTCAAATTCGAGATGCGTTTACTCTCGGCGCCGCTGCCACCGAGAGGGCAATGATATGGAGAAGTGAGCGGATCGCAAGACTCGCAGCTGGAGAGACCCCGCGGATCCTCTCGGAGGGCCCAAAGCTTGTTTTACATGTCATTCCTGTGGCAGCTTTTGCGGGTGAACGATCGCGGCTGAGCGTTGACCTGGAGGCATTGGAAACAACTGCTAGGACGATGAAGTCTAGCGGCAGCAACAGAACATACAATGCCGACGGCCTGTTGATTTACGCCGAATGGAGCAATAACTGCGAGGAATACAGCCAGGTGTATCGCGACGGCCGACTGGAGTCATTGTCGGCCGTACTAACAGTGACGTCTGCCATGGGTTCACGACCATACTTCCACGCCGTAGTCGGAGATATCGTTATTCGGGCAGTAGCGGCGCATCGAGATTTGCTTCCAGCCGATCCAGGTCCCACGCTGATCTCACTCTCGATCCTTGGTGGTAAAGGAACACCAATATCAAATGAGAGCAAGTGGTCGAGTTTTGGAAAGTCTCCAATCGACCGCGACATTGCAATGCTTCCAGAAATCCAACTTGACAGCCTGTCAAAGGAAAATCAGCTCTTGGCAAAGGGTTTGAGGCCAGGCTTGGATTCTTTGTATCAGGCTGGCGGCCACTCTAGGTGTCCAAGCTTCGGCGCCGACGGGACATACATTGAAGTCAATTAAGATGTTTGCTCGGGCGCCTCTGTGCATACAGCGGAGCTTGTTAGGCGATCGGCTTTCCTCCTCTCATTCCGCGAGCCGTTGGCTGGTGTTGAATCGTTATCCTTTTGAAGTTTTCGCCAGGCAGTATTCGATTTGGTTCGGATGGGCATGTGCCCACTTCCTTAGTTACCGAGAATAGGTAGTCATGATGGTCGGCGAATGGTTCCGCGTCCTCGGCGACTACCCTGTCGAAATCAACTCCCCTATCGCGCCACAAAGGTTGATGGATGTTCCTAACGAGGGAATACCGTTCATAGGCGTTTGGCCAAAATCCGACGATCAAAATCAATCTGCCGAATTGGATCCCTACCTTATAGGATCGCTTATGATCACGTTTGAGCCGTGCCAGCTTCGCTTCAAGATCGCCACCAGAAGTTCGATTAAACCAATTCCTCATGTGGAAGTAATCGAATTCGATTGTGAAAGGGCTGGATACGGCCACGACTAACAAGCCATCTGGCAGTCGATCAGCATCTCGCCAAAGCTTGTGGAGATGGCGATCAGGAACCAGTGGCTGCTCTAGCAGTGCATGATCTAGGCAATAGGCGATTTTCGTTACCCAGCGAGCCAGAACGAGGCGATCATCGTCGGACAGGTTCTGAACCTGCGAGCCTCCAGAAATTAGGGATGGTAGAAACTTTCCGACGATGCCCTCCATGTCGTTCATCCATCCGCCGTTACATGCGCCGCAGACGCGGCCAAAGAGGAATTCGCTCATTGACTGTGTCCGCTGGGCGGTAGGAACGCCATCAAGTTCGTAGGCTACGAAGCTATTGATGGACTTGTCGATTCCTTGAAACTTGAGAAGCCAATTCGGAATGATGTGCTCCTTCTCTCGGCATTCGAATAAGGAACCTCCGCAAAATGAGCAGACTTTGCCAGCAGGAAGCTTCTTGGCGTTGGCGGTTCGTCTCATGGTGATTCTGATGATAAAACTATTTGAGGAGGGCTCCTGCAGCAATGATGGAATCTGGAGCACAGTGGCAGGAACAAAAAGGTAAGGCGCCGTCCTTGGCACCAATTAGGGCTACTTCTTGCCGCCCTTGTTAGTCTTGTTGCCTTTCGCTTGAGAAAGGTCAGATGCTATTGGTCACCGATCGGCTTTCGGCGTATTCGGATTTCGAAGATCCTTACCTGCCTGCGATGCCACTTGTTTCGATGTTGCCATTTGCTGTCCTCCATGGGTCTACGAATATCAGTTCGACTCAGAATCTAAGACGTATGAGCATTAGCAGTCGACGCCGCCGAGTGCTGAAACCTTTACATTTGTCGGCATAATAGACAGTCGTCAATGAACCCCGTCGAACTCGATCACATTTGTCACCATGAAGCAGCCCACGCTGTTATCATCGTTTTTCTCGGCGGGTCCATCGAATTCGTGGAGTTTGGCGACAGAGTCGTTTACGGACATCGAGTTGGCGCAGGTGTTTGCTCCAAAGGAGACCGCGTGATGCCCCTTGAACAGATTGCAGCAATAAACGCCGCTGGCGTTGTCTCGGAACGCAGGCTCGGAGAATCCAACTCGGTCCATCTCCAAACAATCAGCAAGGGTGATCGCGCGGACCTCCAGGCCTGCCTCGAAACAGAGAATGGTCTTTTCTGGACCGAAGAAGAGCGGGATCAGCTCTTTGCTAGAGGAGTCGAACTTTGCCAATCCTATTTTGATGACCCCAAAGTTCTACGTGCCTGGAATGGATTGGCCGACGTCCTGTATGGCTTGTATGATGCGGGGTGGAGGACGATCCCAGGCAATGTTGTGGAGGCAGTGATCCATGAGCAGTTTGAGTCCTTAGACGACAACTTATGGCAAAGCCAATTGATGGCTCTAATGCATGGATCAAGTCAGCTGCGAGCAAGATCGATCATGTGACGTAAACTCACACTCATGTAGATTTGAGACTAAACAATGGAATGCGTTTTTTGCGGCACATCTATTCGGCAAGGTGTTCAAGGGAACCTATCGGAGGAACACCCTTTCGCCAAGTGGCTTCAAGATCGGATTGGTGCCAGGCATAAGCAGATACAGAACGTTACCGAGAATGTAGCTGATGGTAGCCAACGCAAATTCCTTCATACCCTCGAACGATTCGTAGCCAAGAGGGTTTGCAAGGGATGCAATGAGGGCTGGATGAACAGCCTGGAAATCAAAACCGCAGTTCTTCTTGAGCCGATTTTTCTTGGCCAGGCATCGATTCATGATCTATCCTTTAGCGATCAGGAAATCCTACTGCGCTGGGCAATGAAAACTGCACTTGCAGTCATTGCGGCTTCACCTGCAAAGGACATGGTTGCACCGACGAGCCATTACCGACTTTTGACAAACGAAGACCCTATTCCGAAGGGAGTACATTGTATTGCAGGTCATCTAGGCAGTCCTCAGGGGAGATTCGGCCTCTACATGATCCCGCGCATGTCCCTCTGTCAAGACGACTATGGCGATTCGTTGAGCAAGGCCGAATTGGCGGAATCCTATACGGTGATGATCCACTTTGGAAATACGTTCACAGTGGTTAGATACTGTTCCGCGCCACAGCATGTTCTCGTCATGGACAGGCGAATTCATTGGCCCGTTTCGAGGCAACTCGCCGAATATGGCTGGTATCAGCGGGTGGATCCATCGCGGCGTATCTTTGACGATGAGCGGCAAATGTGGGACGACTTCGTTCGAGGTATCTGGGTTATGAAAACGCTGCCCCAAATCGGAAGCCTTATCAGAGTGGACGAGGACATGTGTGTAGTGTCAACTCAACCAAACGCTAGTTCGTATCCAAATCCACCCCCTATTTAGGGAAAGGGCGCTAATGGTTCCATACCATGGCCAGTTAGATCGTGTATTGGATAACGTGACACCAAGCGCCCTATGCAAGCGCCCCATGGCCTTCCCGAATGGTCTCATGCGCCCAATTGAATCACCTCAACGTCATCGAATGCCGCCCGAATCCGCTCCCTAACCTCGGCATCGCGGACGTAGGCAAGCCAATACGAGCAGTCAACCGCCTGAATGGCGATCTCTACGGTTTCGTAGAAGATCGGCGCCGCTCGATCAATGTATCGTCCGTCGTTCGCAAACATCTTGGCAACACCTGTCCAGGGCGTCTCGGGCCTAACTCCGACAAAAGTGGCCCAAATGCATTGATTGATCGAAGCGGCCAGCGCATCAAGTTCCTGCCAAGTTAGCTTCACGCCAATTTCCGAGTCTTCAACTTTATCTGTGAGCTCCTTAATCGCCTTTAGTGACTTCAGCTCTCCCAGGAACCAAGTCATTTCACCAGCAGGGATGACATGCCAAGCCAGATCGGCACCGACGTTTGCGACCAGGGGTAGAAGATGCTTGAGGTCGAACGCTAGGACGCCGCGCCCGTCGTCGTCGGAGATCTTTAGCACACTGCACATAAAGGACTAGGTTGCTGCAAAGGTAGCAACCTGTGACGACCACTCTACCGTACGGTGAAGGACGCGTATCCTCAACCGTTAGATGACTTGCCCTGCAGAGGATCCAATCTCTGAAGCGCGCGCACAGCGTAACATGGGGAGGCTCGCTAATCTAAACGACATGCTTGACAAAACATTGGTGCTGATGAACGGCTTCGACCCGATTGAAGTCATCTTTAAGTTTGCACTGCTTAAGAACGGCTATCACGACTTGCCTGACGTTGATTCTGTGCGTGCCAGAGCAATGGAGTCCTTTAAGGAGATAGGGCGCTGGAATGGTTCTGCGACTGAGCTTAGGGGAGTTCTGTTTATGGAGCAGCGTTGCTGGCGCTGGCAGGGCGAACAGCCCGAGAGAGAAGATGCCGAGACGATAATCTCCCTGTTTGAAGCTATCCAGGAACTTATCGGAAATGGCGAATTTGCCCCAAATACGGTGAGGCCCGAATACGATTTCCAAGGCGTTGATGCCGACTGCATGGGACAGCACGTCATTGACATCATGCCGAAAACACGCAAGGTCGCTCGAATTGTTGTGGTGGACTCGTCAGGTTATGTCGTGAGGTGTCACAAGAACGATTTGCTGCCATTCACGGAACGGGAAGCAAACTAACGGCATGTTCTTTTTCAGTGTCAACACTGTCGGTAGATAGGGTTCCATTGAATCAATGCAGGCTGCCGTTGTCCGATCGCGGCTCTCGGAATCCATTTCCCTGAGGTTGCAGTAATGTACGATTCGATCGGCAGATCCGACTTGTAGTTTCACTTGGATCTCTTATCAATCTCGACTCCGTCCACCTTGCCGCCCAAGACGGCACTTCCAATATGGCCGATCAGCGCCGATCTCTTAGCATCCGAGATGCCTGTTGACTAGCCCAGACGGCAGGGAAGTCGTTAGGGTTCCTACCATAGATTACATGCAAGGTCTGATGCCTCAAGCAACGTTATCCGTCGGACTCGTGTGATCGGTACGACGGGCCAAAACGGCCGCTGCACAAGGCCGTCATGCTCACATACGTCAAAGCGCGTCCCACTCCTGGGGGCGACCTCATCGACATCGGCAATTTCGACAACCGTAGGAAGGAAGGATCCAATCTCGATCACGCCGACTTGAATATTCAAGGTATCTGTGATCGCCTTGCATCATTTCCGCCCATTAACCCAACGGTTGCCGCAACGATTGTTGTATACGCAGGTACGCCGTTGCGCTCTTGCCAACGATCGATCAATCACCAAATCCAGAGCACGGAAGCTTGGTTGGCAAAGCAGGGCCTAGTCGCCGCTGAACAGTGGATTGAACACGCATCTGGAACCAAACTTAATGCGGGTCTCGAACTAATTCTCAAACGTGCTGAGCACGGGCAGCCCATAGTCCTCCTGATCCGTGACTACAGTCGGATCGCCCGTAATTACGATGCCCTTGCCGAATTCATGGAGCGTGCCAAGGCATGCGATTTAGTCCTGCAACTGGTCCGTCAGAATCCATTCCCGTAATGAAGCTAGTTGGTGGCTAGAAATTAAGCGACGTTTAGGCCAGCTTTCTTGGCCTCAGCCCGCATCTTGGTAACCAACGCTGTCAAAGCTTCTGAGACTGAGGGATCTGTCGAAGTGCATTCCATCGCCGAAGCAGATACAGAGGCTAGCAGATCTCGGATGAGTTGGTTGGCGGCGGCTACTTTGCCTTTGATGACCACCGAGCCGCTGTAAGCCAAAGCAAGTGACTGTGCCCAATCCTCGTCAATGCAATCCGCCACTAGTAGGCCCTCCGAACTTGCATGTCCAAACCAGATCTGGGCATCGACCCATTTTATTGCTTTGTCGGGTCGAGCTGGTGCGAACTTGGTGTATGTCAGCCCTGGTTGTCCTGGGCGGGATAGCATGCCTCAAGCGTACTATGATGTCCGACTTTTAGTGGGATCCACTCTTTACCTTCATAAGCTAGGACGCTCATTACTGCTGGTCGGGAATAGACCTAGTCGTATTGGGTCCGATATTTGTTTATGCATTCAGCTGAATTGTTGTTAAAATGCAGCATGGAGAAAGACGGACTAAGAGATTATTTGGGCCAATGCAATTATACGAGCCTGTATTCCAACGTACAGCCGTGGGCACCCACTTATGTCGATGCGGTGCATAGGGCTGTTCCGCCAACTTATGATCCTAGGCCTGTGGATACTGTCAAGCATCAGCTGTGTGAGCCGATTTCTCAGATTTGCGCCCTGACGTACGACGCGCCTGGCAAGGCGATCAGCTCAGCCCCTCAGGTCTCTTTGAAGCCTGTTACTTACAACCCAGAGGCTCTTCCGTTGAAGACTTATGACTCAGTTGGTCACATCTGCGCCATGACATACGATTCATCTGGCCGAGAGATCGTATCCCCGTCTGTAGAAACTCCAAAGGTTTCATACAGCACTGAGGGCCGTCCGTCTAACTCATATGAGCCCAACGGGCAGATTTGCGCAACGACTTACGATTCCAGTGGCCTCGGTATTCGCATGACCCTGCGAGAAGAACCAGAATCAGGCTAGTCCGCAACGGAACTAGAATTGAAGGCTTGGACCTTGTGTTCATTGGCAAATAGGCTGAAACATGCAAACAATGCTTGAATATGGGCATGTTCTCAGAAAATATCTATCTTAACGCGATTGTCAAATGCGCTATAATCGTCAAGGATGCGAGAAGACGAGATCATTGGCTGGCTACGGAAAGGCGAATTCGCATTTGCTCCAGCGGAACTGCGGCTCGTGTCTCCTCCCGCCGATACCGATAACAGGGTTGGCGACGGCATCCTTGAGCTGAAGTGGGGAGAACGCTCGCTCTTGTTTCTTATACAAGTGAAGACGGTTGCAACGCCAAGGGCGATGGTTGAAGCAGGGAAGCAGTTGAAGGCCGCTTCCGATCCTCTGGGGCTGCAACCGATGTTGATCTACCCCTACCTCTCTGAAGAGCGACTCCTAAAGATCGAAGAGAACGGCCTAAACGCGCTGGACATGTGCGGCAACGGAACCGTCCGAACGTCCGAGGTCAGCATCTGGCGTTCAGGACAACCGAATCAGTTCAAAGAGAGAGCTAAGCCGAGGAACCCTTATCGCGGCGACAGTTCGGTTTTCGCACGATGCCTACTGCTTCGCGAGCAGTTTGAGTCACTCACGGAGTTGAGAGAATTCGCCATATCCAAGACGCCTTTGAATCGTCGCGAAGGTGAGTCGGAAGGTCTAGCGCTAGCCACTGCGTCAAGAGCCGTGGACGCTCTTGAAGAGTTCCTCGTCGTAGTGAGGGAGCAGCGAAAGATTCGCCTCATAGACAAGTCGACGCTATTAGATGGCCTTAAGAAAGACTACCGCCCGCCCGAAGGCAATCGGATTCTTGGACGGACTTCACTAACGCCGCAAGAGATTTGGGCGAGGCTGGAGGCAGAGGGAGCAACTGGATCCTTTGCTTCGGTCGCGACAGGTCTCAGTTCGGCCGCCTCATACCGCGCTCTATCGGGTGTCACGGTTCTCAGCCTGTATGTTACTGACCTCGTAAGGGCGAAGGACCTGATTCCGCTAGATGAGGGTAGGGCGTTCGCCAACATTGAGCTAATCGAAGAGCGGCGGCCACTGGTTTACTTCGACGCGCGTAAGACGGCGGACGGGATCTGGTCGTCGCCGATTCAGTGCTGGCTCGAACTAGCCAATGGTGGCCCGAGGGACCAAGAAGCTTCCCAGATCCTGTTGTCGGTCTTGAAAAGCGGCAATGCTGTGAGTCCCCAGTGATCACGGAAAGCAGCTTCTTGGTCGATCCCTTACTGCCACACTTGCTCGACATCGTCGAACAACCTGGTGCCGCTAACATGATGTTGACGGGTGGTTTCGGCCTTAACCTTAAGCGGCATTTCCTGGCTGAGAATCAAGTTGAAACAGTGGTTCCACGATCGGAATGGCCCAGTGTTCGTGCGACTCAGGATCTTGATTTCATTCTGAAGATGTCTGTCTTTATAGATCGCCAGCGGGCCGACGATGTTGCCAATCTGCTGAAAGCCCTGGGATATCAAGTCGACTGGGGAAACCTGCAATTTGGCAAGCCTCTATACGATGGCATCGAAGAGCCCCGACTGGTAGTAGATCTTATTTCGCGAATGCCAACAGCGACAGAGAAAGTGAAGTCAGACGGAACAAGGGTTGGAATCGGAAAAGGCAGTCCCGTTCACGGACGAGCGACAGTTGAAGCCTTCGCTGTAGACCGAATCCCCATCCCAGTAATTGCAAAGGGTCGGAATACGGCGGGTAGGGAAGTGCAAGCCGAAGTGCTGGTCCCTCATCCGTATGCGTGGCTCCAGATGAAGGTAAGGGCAGCCCATGATTGGTACGAAGAGCGGGAAGGGCGCATGGCCATCATGAAGAAGCATCGATCGCCCAAGCATTGCTTCGATGTTGCGCTGATCGTTGCCATGATGACGCTCGATGAGCTTCAGGGTGCGTCGTTGCTAGTGCAAGAGTTTCACGAACATCCTGAAGCAGTGAAGATTCGCACAGAAGCAGAGGTTTTGTTTTCACTACCGACTTCGCCAGGGTGGATAGAAGTGCGGCGTCAGTCGGGGCGGGAGCTGGATCACAATGCGATCTGGAGCACTGTGACGCGGTCTCTGGGACTATAAGCGACCTTTGTTAATTCCATCGGTGGAATCGCTAATAACATGCGACCTACCGTTGCACTAAGGCCGTGATTCTAAGGCGTGTCAAATGTCCAAGTTCTTGACTGGCGTGACGCACTCGAAGGTTAAGACTCCTTTAAAGTGTAACTGCCTAACAGATTCTCGTAACGTCCTTTTCCTAGATGAAAGCATTTGACGCGCCACTTCTCGTCACCGTCAGGGAAGCCCAAGCACTGCTCTCTCGAGGGAGAGCCCGTATATACGAGATGGTGGCAACAGGCGAGTTGGAGTCGATACGCGATGGCCGCTCGATCTTAATTCCAAGGGATGCTATCGACAAGTGGATTGAGATGAAACGACGGCAGGGGCGGTGGAGATCATAAGCACCGAGTCGTCAGCATCACCATGAGCTGCGTGCTGATAGGCTTTGAGCTCGATTTCCTCACGTCGTGAATGGAAGTGCAATTGCCTCAAGCCACCCTAACACCAATGGCTTCCAGACTTCATGCTCGACTGGAATGTGGTGGAATCCATGGTGCACCATCAGGCACTTCGGTTCAGCGGACAGCCGAATCTGACCCAAGTCGAACTCGGCATACGGTATTGAGATCAAGTCTCGGAGCCCACAGACTTCGATCGGTATCGGAGGCGTAACGCATTTCTTTCGATCGTTAACGATCATAACGAGGCGAACAAAGAGCCTACCCTCATCAGCGAAGAATGCCAGGGAGTTGCCGTAGGGAAGAGGAACGTCGAGGCGAGACATAGTATACATTAGTCCACTTCAATGTGGAATTGGCATTTAATCTCGAGAAGATCGCTTAGTTCGGGTGGGAAGGTTTGGATGGCGACTTCCCAGAGCCAGTCTCTTGCGATTCGAGCGGCATGGGCGAAGTTGACAAGGTGGAGGAAGTGCGATTCCATTGAGGTGCCGTCGCAATATACTTGTCTCCGACCAGACACCCGACATGAGGATGACGACCGATAAGTACGGCTTCTCAGGCGTCCGTTGAGCTTTGTAGGCGGCGCTCAGTGAATGGCATTCAATCGGATTCAGATATGGGATTGTCACCCTTAGAGTTGGCGGTCGGCCGCATACGGCGTCTCTTTCATCCAACAAATGTTGGATTGATGTTGGAAATGGCGATGTGGAATGGCGCGTTTGGGTGCGGTATTGAGTGTTTACTGCAGTTTGTTAAATTGCCATCAAAGGTGACTCTGGTGCCCCAAACGACCTGAAAAGGGCAGTTTGGAGGCTATTTCCTCAGGTTCAATTGAACCTGAGGAAATCGAGGTACTAGATGGGGTATAAAGAGGAGTAATCAGGTACAGGCGCTCGTAGCTCAGTGGATAGAGCATCAGCTTGCGGAGCTGAGGGTCGAAGGTTCGAGTCCTTTCGAGCGCGCCATTTTCCAACGGTCCATACCGCGCGGTAGTTTTCGAAGTTCCAAAAAAGAGCCCCCAACTCCTACAAGAGTCGGGGGCTCAGCAATTGGGAAGGGCCGCAGCGATCAGTTGTTAGTGGGCGGAGGAACCGTTTGCGCAGGGCCCCCGCCGCTATGTGGGCCGGCCGTCATTGGCCCACCGCCACCACCGACAGATCCACGCAGCTTAGCGACCTGTTCGGGCGTAAGCGGCGTTCCCCTGAAGGACTGGATCTCTTGCTGAGTGGGCTTCTTGTCTTCCGATGAACCGCATCCTGCGACCAAAAGGACCCCCGCAACCGCGAGGCAGATCAGTTTTCTAGTTTCCATGTTCAGATTGGGATCAAACGGCGCGAGGACTTTTCTGGCCCTCGCGCGACGTCCGATGTAATTGCCTAGCGAAGGGCGTCCCAGAGGTTCTTTGACGGCTGGTTCGTTTCGTCTGGGTTGGTAGCGGCAGCCATCATGCTCTTGGCATGTCCGTCGGTCCAAGCAAAGTTGGACTTTCCGCCAGGGCCAGGAGTCACGCCGCCGTTCTTTCCATCGAGCAAAGCCGTGGCGCTCGGCGACCCACAATTAACGCAGGTACCACCTTGGGGCACGGCTCCGACAAGGACGGTGTCCTGATTGGTCCACGCGAAAACGTTGCCGATCGCGAATCCGGAAGCTACCCCCATGTATGCGCCGTCGCCCGAATCGTCAGGCGTGTACTTCTGCAACCAGGCGGTCTGTCGGTCGGCAAGCATAACCGTTTCGCCGGGATTGGTGATCTGTGTAGCAGAGAGAACCAGTGCTCCGCCGGACTCTCCCCAGTTGTCGTACATATTTCCGAACGGCCCGCGCAAGAGGTTCGATGCACCCCACCCGTGAATGTTGTAGCCGTTTGCGGCAAACGAAATGGCGACGCCGGCAGCGCCTCCTTCGGCTGTGTCGCCGGTCTTTCCACCCCACCAGCCGTCAACGCCTGAGTTGTCCAAAAGCTTGCCGCCGTCAAACGGGCTCTTCATCGCCTGGAGGCTCTTGATATATGGATACACTTTGATCGGCCAAGCAACCCATCCTCCGTCCGCACCTTGTGGATAAAGGTCGTCGTAATCGTTCTGATACATCATTACGCCGAGCGACAACTGCTTCAGGTCGGAAAGATCGCTAGTGTTCTTGGCAGCGGACTTTGCTTGGGCAAAAACAGGGAAAAGGATTGCGGCCAGGATCGCGATGATGGCGATGACAACGAGGAGCTCAATGAGGGTGAAACCTCTGTGTTTCATGATAAGTTCTCCGAAATGCAATTGGACGTGGTGGAGCCTCGGTCATCGAGACTGCACGGAATGGTTAGATTAGGGAAATGGATCTCGCGATCCAACTGTAAAAAGCTCGGACAGTCCCTACGCCCCGTCAAAGCGAAGCCATACGCACCATTCGTTTCTATCGGTAGGTCTTTCTTCGTGATTGGCATCTCGCTCCCTTCGCAACACGCTAAGTTGACTGTCAACAAGCGCATTATACATCGGAAGTTGACTGTCAACGCAACAAAAATCACCGGGTATTCTGGAGTTACTCTAGAGAACCATGCGCACCAACATCCGACAAGTCGCTGCGCTCGCAGGCGTATCTCGCACCACTGTTTCCAACGTGCTTTTGGGAAAAGAAGGAAGGATTACTCCTGCCAAACGCGAGGAGGTCCTAAAGGCAGTCGAACAACTGGGATACCTTCCCATCCGGCCCTCGCTTCAGAACAGAAAGGAAGAGACTCGCGTCATCTCCATTGCGCTTCAGGACCCGCAACTTGTCCGATTCGATTTCTACTCTCAGGTGTACGCCGGGGTTTGTGAACGGGCATTGAGGCATGACTTCGACGTCTTGACTGTTTTGCGTGCTGAGCCCGATTGGGCCGAGAACCGCAGCTCAATTAGGCTGATGGATCGCCGCAGCGATGGAATTGTCTTTCTGCCGACGGGAGAAGACAATAGAGCAACGTTACGGGCCCTGGTCCAGCATGGAATACCGGCGGTTGCGTGCTACGATCGAGATGTTCCGGATGGAGTCGCCTGGGTCGATCCCAATAACCAGGAAGCAATTAAGGGTCTGGTCGCGCTTCTCGTAGAATCGGGGCACAAACGAATCGCCCACCTGACTTACTTTGTCAGCACACAATATGACTTTTGGGATCGCAAACGTGCCTTTGAGGAAGCAATTGACCTTGCTGGGCTCGATCACCTACCCAATGGCATCGTTGAGGCACAAACTGAGGTGACTCCCGAAATTGCAAAGCAGCTGATCGCAACTGGCGCGACTGCCGTCGTATGTGCAAACGACTGGCTGGCCATTCAGCTTTGGGACATCTTTGAGGCAATGGGACTGAGGATCCCGGAAGATATGTCCCTGACCGGCATCGACAACCAGATGCATGGCGTTGGGCGAGGGCTCACGACGATGGAGTTCTCCTTTGCAGAGGTCGGAGGTCTCGCTGTTGAGGCATTGATTGGCCGCATATCGGGTAAGCCCGTTGACGAGTGCTGTTATGAAGTGAACCCCAGGCTATACGAGCGGCACTCGATTCTTAGGATGTAGCCAACTTCCGTGGGGCTCCATTCATCCTCAATTGCCTTGAATCGCCCTGCAGTCCGATCGATTTTCCAAATTCGCCCTTTTTGACAAAGGAAAACTGTAGATTACGCTTTTGACTTTTCCTTGAGGTGTGATACCCTATAGGGGTATCATTGGTTCAAAGATGAGGGTCGCGACGAAAGTGAATCTGGATAAGGTGGGCGCCTGCGCAAGCGGCATCTGCGCGGTTCACTGTCTGCTGACTGGCGTCGCCCTCGGCGTGCTGTCCGTATTGGGGCTTAGTTGGTTCGGGTCGGTGACGACCGATATCGTCTTTCTGACGGTGACTCTTTCCATCGCGAGCTTAGCGATCTTTACCGGCATTCGTCGCCACCGGTCGCTCATTCCGGCCAGCTTATTTGTGCTGGGAGTCTCAGCGATCGTCGTCAGTCACTTCGTTTTGCCGCACGACCATGCTGCGAGTGGTGAAGGGCTTCTCACAACCGTTCTGTCGGTTAGCGGTGGGTGCCTGCTTGTAGCATTCCACTTTGTGAACCTCCGTATGCAGCGATCTTGTAAGATCGACAGAAGTCTCCATACTGCTACCGAGTAGGTTCAGTTGCCTTCTGGCGCCGCTGAATTGGAGAATTTGGCCCGGAACTCCCGGTAGATTAGAACGACCAACGCTAGGTCGAATAGCCCAAGGCAACCCGTCACGACTTCACCGGCAGTAAACGCCCTGGCAACTTCGATAGCTGCAAAAAGGCCGAGAATCGCCATAAATCCGACGTAACCCCATCGTAAGCCTCGGATAATTGCAACGATCAAAACGATCTTAGCGAGTCCGTGAACGACCAGGTACACAGCCTCTCCGATCGATGGGTGCATCGTAACCGTCTGGGCCAAGTGATCGATCCGCCCCGCAAGGACGGGGTGATGGCGATAGGCTTCGTGCTGCGAAAGCACGAGTAGGTAGCGCGCCAACTTCGTCGGAGTCGTGAGGATCAGTCCACCGATGACCTCAAAGACTGAGTCCACCCCCTTAACGATCATCCCGAGTCGAAAAGCGGTGGTCATAAATCAAACGTTTGAGCGTTCCGCTTCGCTAGCGTTTGAGCGCTCGAGGGAGGCCGACAACAAACAATTCCCCTCGAACGCTTCAACGCTTGTAACGCTAGCGAAGCAAAACGCTCAGAATTACTACGCCAGTGCCATCGGCATAATGACGCAGAAGTAGCCGTTATCGTCGTCGTCGGCGGGGCGGAAGATTGCGGAGCGCGAACTTTCCGTCATCTCTATCCGAACTCCGAGTCCGTCGATGGCGCTGAGGGCGTCTTGAACGTACTTGCCGTTGAATGCGATCTCGATATCCCCGTTTTCGGAGATCATTGGGACCTCTTCTTTTCCTTCGCCCTTCTCTTCGGACCTCGCCGCGAGGAGGATCTGGTCGCCAGAGCCCTTAAATCGGACGCGGCTGGCGTTGTCCTTGGCAAAGATCATGATTCGCTTGACCTTCTCGCCAAGCTGATCTGCCTCGACCTTCCATACTCGCGTGCTTTCCGGTGGAACAACCCGCTCCCAGTTGGGATAGGTGCCAGCCAGAAGCTGCGAGACCACTTTGGCGCCATCGGACTCAACTCCAAGGCGACTATTTCCAAATCGAATTTCGATATCCGAGTCATCCGGAATAGGCAAGGCTTTGATCGCCTTGAGAGCCTTTTCCGGAACGACTGCGTTGATGCTTGTCCCGATACCTTCCTGCTCGATTTTTCGAACCGCGAGGCGATGGGTGTCGGTCGCTGCAAGCGTCAGCGTCTGTCCGTTATAGGTGAAAAGAACACCGGTTAGGACAGCCTTGTGTTGTTCTTGAGTAACTGCGTAGATTACAGAATCGACTGCCTTTCGGAGCGTGCCCATGCGAAGCTTCAACTCTCCGTCGCCACCGAATGCAGGCGGCTCAGGAAAATCTTCGGCGTCCAAGCTCATCATCCGATACTCGGAGGCGCCTTGCCGGAGCAGAACCCCGTTCGCTTCGAGAGTCAATAGTTCGATGTCGCCATCGGGCATCGAATTGACGATGTCTTGAAGTAGTCGGGCCTGTAGGCAGATCGCACCTGGCTCGGAAACCATGCAAGCGACCTGTCGCTCGACCCACATCTCTCCGTCACATCCCATGACCGTTATGTATCCGTCCGTGGCCTCAATTTTGAGGTTTTGGAGAATGCTCACAGACGTGCGGACGCTGGCGGCAGCGGCTGCTGCGCTAACGGCTTCAAAGAACTCCTTTCGTGGACAGTCAAGCTTCATATGTTACAGGTTGCCTAGCCTTGTATCGGCAGGTGATATTGGAGATGAGCAGGCGCAGGGGCTTTGGGCTGGATTGCCGCGCCGCGAGCGTAAAGCTTCATCAGAATCCTCTGGTAGGACTCCTCGGTGAATTCGGGCCCCGGGTCGCTCTGGAGCGTATCGACCGTTTCCCTTAGGGAGACCATATCGGCCTTCATTGCAAAATCTGTGACCGCGGCCACTTCCATCTCTTGTTCCAGTTCGCTGGGCAATTCGTGTCCAGCGTACAAATCGACGAGTTTCTTTAAAAGATCGTTTTTCACGGCGTCCTCTCCATGGCGCTACCTAGCTTGTCTCGTAATGCCCGTCGACCTCTATAGAGTCTCGATTTCAGCGCAGGAACGCTGATCTTCAATATGTCGGCGGCTTCTTTGGCACTCATCTCTTCCAGGTCGCAGTATATAAGCGGCTCCCTGTATTCCAGGGGCAGGTCGTTGAGCGCTTGGTGAACGGTGACCCGGAGGGTCGTTCGTTCTTCCGCGCCCGAATACTGCGCATCGGGTGGCAGCTCCATAAGCTTGTGCTGCCGTAGTTTGTCGATACACAAGTTCCGCGCAATGCGGAACAACCAAGTTCTAAAGGCGCCATCGGCGCGTAACTCGGCTGATCGCCGAACGACCCGGAGAAATGTTTCTGCGGTCGCGTCTTCCGCATCCGTGCGGTTACCAAGCATTCGGAAGGTGTAACGGAAGATCCGTTCACCGTACAACTCGTAAATTCCACCAAGCGCGTTGGGATCACCCTCGGAGAGGGCAGTGAGCCAGCGCTTCTCGGCCATTGAGTCTCGTAATGCGTCATTCGGCATAGGGAAGGACGGGCGCACCAATGGTTTTGATGCGCGGGTTGTCAGTTTAACACCCAGTTCCTCCTGTTTGCTTACCTTCCTGAGCCTATCTGGCCGCAGTTTTGATTTGCTTTGCAGGATCGATTGAATGATTGTCTCGTACATCGTAGCTTGTTCGCTAGGAAGTCTCAACCATAGTGTTCGCCAAATTTGGCCGGATAAATACTAAATTACGGTATAGGCAGGTGTAATGACCAGGTTTTCGGCTCTCCCCAGGCTCCTCGGTTAATTCCAAAGTGGGCAAGTGCTTTGTCGTCGAAGATTTCGTAGCAAAGCGGACATCCGACGAGTCCGGTAACGAGTGCCTGCTCTTGAGTCGAGCCGCAATTGGGACAAACGCCAGGGCGTCGCCGCGAATGGAGGAGAGCGGCAGCGATCGCCGGGAGGTCGGCATTGGGGGCCAGCTTATCGGCACACGACGAGCAGGCCCATGTTTGGACGCCGTCCTGCACGACGCTAAACGACGCTTGTCGTCCGCAAGTCGCACAGGACCCGATCAGAAGTCCGTCCCTGTCGAGACGGTCAGCTTCTTGAAGCGAGAAATCAGGTCCTGCGTCACAGGGCCAGGCGTTCCGCATCCGATTTTCTTGGTGTCGAGGCTAATCATCGGGATGACTTCGGCGGCGGTTCCGGTAAGGAACGCCTCATCCGCCGAGAAAACGTCGAATAGACTCAAGAACGTCTCCTCGACTACATAGCCGGCATCCTTGGCAATCTCGATTACGGTGTCTCGGGTGACTCCGCGAAGGATGCCGCAGGATGGGTGGGGCGTCCGAATGACACCTTTGGTAATTAGGAAGATGTTGTCGCCGGTGCATTCCGCAATCTGCCCCTGTGCGTTGAGCATCAGCGCTTCACCTGCGCCGAGGCGATTAGCTTCCTGTTTTGCGAGGATATTGGCGCCATACCTGCCGATGCATTTCAACCTCGGATCCAGCGAATCGGCGGCCATAACTCGAATCGAAGAGGTGATAACCGACAGTCCGATCTCGTATGCTTCAGGCGGATAGAGTGCCAACGTCGAAACCATGATCATGACGTTTGGCGTCCGGTCGATACCCTTTGGGTCAAGTCCGAGACCGGTGCCACGGCTCACGTTAAGACGGATGTATCCGTCACTAATCTGAGCCTGTTTACACACGTCAAGGAGGGTTGCTCGAAGGTCTCCCTGCGAGATATTCATCTCAAAGCCGAGGAATCGAATACCGTGATAAAGGCGCTCCAGATGCTCGTCAAGCTTCCAAACCCGGTTGTTGTAGATTCGGATGCCCTCGAACAAACCATCGCCGTACAGGTGTGCATGGTCTGCAACCGTTGTCACAGCAGACTCCAGAGGCATCACATGACCATTAAGCCAGACCAACTTAGGCATGGCCGATTTTACTCTAACGGGTGTAGAAGCGGCCTGTGAGTGTTGGGATGAAGGTGTTAGGTGTTAGGCGTCTAGTGATGAGCGTGGAGGCACGAAGCTTCGATTCCTTCCCAACACTCAACACCCAATACCCAATACCTAGAACCCGATCTCATAAAATGATGGACCTTCCGACCCACATTAGACGTCAGACGCAGGATTGAACTCGTCATAATTACGAGTTGGGCGATTTGAACCTGGAATGAAGAAAGTTTTCGTTGGCTTTTTGATTGCATTGGGCAGTATCGGCGTGATCTTTGCGATCACGGCTGCCCGGCGCGCGCCGACGATTCGACCGAAAGTGAATGTCGGTGGAATCGAAGTCGGTGGCCTTACGGTAGAAGAAGCAGAGCGAAAGCTGCGAATCTGGTGGGAAGAAGAGAAGAAAAAGCCTCTGAGCCTCCACTCCGACAAGCTGAAGGGGCAGTTGCCAGATATGCGTCCGAGCGAATTGGGAATCACTCTCGACGATCGGGCCTCAATCGCAAAGCTGCCGTTACAGGATGCGCTCGCCGATGCCAAAGCAGTCGTGACCCGCGAGGAGTTTCCCGAGCAGACTTTCGAAACGCAGTACAAACTCAACGGCGAGCCGAATACCCACTTTCTCAACCTCGTAAAGATCGCGGCGGGCAAGCCGACGCCGGCGCGAGTGATCGTTGAAAATGGGTTCATCGTTCGACGCCCGGAATCGCCTATCGATACACTCGACGAAACACGCTTAATGGATGCGGTAGCGAAGGCGATAAAAGAGAATCAGGCGGTCGAGCTTCCGATCGTCGAAGCGCCCAAGGCCGTTCCCGACGAGAAGTTGGCGCAAATCACAGAAACGGTTTCTGAGTTCTCGACCCACTTTCCGAAGCGGCAGTTCAACCGAAATGCCAATCTGAAGCTTGCCAGCTCCAAGCTGAACGGCGTCGTGCTCATGCCAGGCGATCAGTTGAGCTTCAACAAGACGGTTGGACAGCGAACTCTTAAGAACGGGTTTATGCTCGCCGGCGTTTACAAGAACGGGAAGCACGACACCGGCATCGGTGGAGGCATATGTCAGGTCAGCACAACTCTGTACAACGCTTCGCTTTTCGGCAATCTGAAAATCGTGAGGCGTTCGAACCATTCGATGCCAGTCGCCTACGTGCCGCTTGGGCGGGATGCGACAGTCGACTACGGGTCGCTAGATCTCGTGATCCAAAACGACTATCAGACTCCGATCGCCATCACTTCCGAATTCAAGCCAGGAACGCTAACGTTCAGGATTCTCGGTAAGCGCGAGCCGGGCCAAACGGTGAAGATCGTTCAAGAGGGCGGTAAGTCATGGGATCGAAATGTTCAGGTGATTCACGACCCGAAACTTCGAGCCGGGGCCACGATTGTCGTCGACAAGGGAAGTCGGGGGCATTCGATCCGGACGTTCCGGCTTGTCTATCGGAATGGTGTTCTCGTCCACAAGCAGCCTTTGGGATTCAGCTTCTATGGCGGCGGCGACAAGATTATCGCGGTCGGACCAGCTGCCCCTGCGTTACCGACAGTTCCGGTGCTTCAGGGGACTAAGATTTCGAATCCGACACAGCCGCCTGCTTCAGGTGGATGAGTTTGAAGTGTGAGCCGTCGACAACAACCTCTCCGAACTTCGATAAGTCGGGCATCGCATCGATTGGAAACGCCTTGGCATCGAGTGTGATCGCATAGTCGGCTTTGGACAAGCTCAGTAACGCTGATTCGTAGGCATCGTCCTTCTTTTCGAAGTAGATCTTCTGGAGGAGTCCTCGGTGTTTGTCGTAATCAGGCGTCTCACTCCAATGCCCAGCGTACGTGTAGATCCCTGTGAGTCCAGACGCGATCGGGTTGAGATCGGGCACGAGCGGCGAAGTCGAAACCTGACCACCTTCTTGACTTCCGTCTTTGAAGGCGGTCGAAGGGACACCGGGAGGTGCGATCAGGATGTGTCTGCCCGACAAACCGTTAAGGTAGTCCATGATCTTTTTCGTGTCGGCATCGAGAAACACGTTTTGAACCGCGGTGCGTGACGTGTTGTCCTTAATGAACTGAAGTTCACGCGCAAACCAGCGAAGGGAGGTCGCCCCGAGTAGGATTGCGGCTAGCGCTGTCCCCATCGTCCGGATCGATTGTTTCTGGTCCTTGAGAATCGCAGCGATTCCATAGGCGGCAAGAATGGCCCACGGCACGCTGAGCCCCATCGCCAGCTTCCTCTGGAAAAGCCCTGGGAAGTAGATCGCGACAGTTCCGACCATTGCCCAAGAGATCAGAAGGTTGCACACGGGGTTCTCATCAGCCAACAGCGCGGTAATTCCTACGGCAGCGATCGTAGCTGTTAACCAACCGCTTGCATCGAGGAAGTATTTTGCCTTTGAATCTCCACTTGCCGCAAACAGCCCAATAAACAGAAGCGCTGCGAAAGCGACCCCGGCAAGTCGGCGTTGTTTGAGGACGACCTGATCGGTTGGGCGCATCACGAGTCCGGCGAGAGCCAGGATCATCATGAGGACATAGCCAAAAAGAACGGCCCTAAAATTGGCGGAAGGCGTATCGGTACTCGCTCGAGCTTTGAAGACGGCATCGACGCTCAGGACATGCATGAACCAAAGCGCGGATGGAATCGCCCCAGCGGCAATTGCTGCGGCACGCAGACCCCACTGAACTGTCACTTCCTTCCGAACGAAAGTTGCCGCGAGGAAGCCGATCATGACCAACGCCACGATCAGTACATCGTAGCTGTGGATGTTCATGAGCAAACAGAGAGCCCCAGCGCCAGGCAAAACAGGCTTCCAACTCTCTTTCGCGTCAAGAATGCACTGCATCGCGAAAACGATGAGGCATAGGCTAACCATAAACAAACCGTTGGTCAGCATCGACGGGAATACGAAGCCCTCGGGTTGCCACACGTCGGTTGGCAAGTTTCCACCCAGCATCTCAGTAAACAACGGAGAAACCGGTTTGACGATGGCAACTCCAAAGGTGTGCCAAACCAGAAATCCGAGGCCGCCACCAATCACGGTGAGAATTAGCGCGAGGCGCGTGGTCCCACTCTCCCAGCCGAGCCGCTTGACCATCCGGTTGGCCAACACGATGAAGAGTCCGCTAAAGAACAGGCGACTGAGCGTCGACGCGAGAGGTATTCCGGTGATCTTCGCAATCAGGCCGAGAACAAAGAAGTAGACGTTGACGGTGAGGCTTGGCTGGGCGTCGGTGGTAAACCGGTTGTCCATTAAGAACCGGCCGTCCATCGCCTGACGCATCCATGCCGAGTACACCATGTGGTCGTCCGTGTTGTACTGATAGCCTAGGTAGGCGCCACCGGTTGGGGCGCTTACTAGGCCGACGACGAACGGCAATACGGCGAAGAATAGCGACAACGCCACCAGCGCGAAGAGGAATTTCCTATCCGAAAGGGTGGCGTTAGCGGGCGTCGACACTGGCAACATCTTCCGTCTTTCGAGTGCTTAGCCCTGGGGGATTGGGCGACCCATCTGCTTATAGATGCTGATGATCAACTCGGATTCCGATTTTGCCGTCTTTTCGTTCGGGTCAACCTTGAGTACTTCGCGATAAACGTGAAGCGCCTGAGCATATTTCACTCTCGGAGCAAGGACTGGAGAGACCATGCTCTCGTGGCCGTACGCGGTTCCGAATGTGACGAACTCCTTCTTGGCCTTCGCGTTCGTTGGAGTCTTTGCCAAGGCCGCCTTGGCGATCTTATACGCCTTCTCAAGCTTCGTTAGTCTGGCTTGGTCTGCTGCAGATGGCTTTGCTTGCTGGAAGGGTCCTTGTGCGACAGAGATGGAAGCGCCGGTGACGCAAATGAGGAGAATTGCAATGAGTGAAGCCTTCTTCATGATCTTAGTTTAGCAAGGCTCCGAAGTTTAGCCCGATTTGGGCCGATGAATTCATCCAATTCGGCTTGCGCTTTCACAATAAGCTCAAGCGCATGATCCTCCGAGACCCTCGGATACTCACTCGCGACTTGAAGTTTGGCAAGCGCATTCTGAAGCGAAACGGGAATCAAGCGGTCTCTTTCGCTCCGGGAGGCGTCTTTCGGGAGCTTCAAGACGTGTCTCAAATCCAAGTCCGCCGACGCTGATGCGGTTGCTAGCGCCGTTTGAGCGGAGCCTGCGCGCTTGTAAGTATCGGCAACCGCGTCGAGCAGTTCCCGTGAGCCGCGTTGAGCCATTCGTCGTTCTTCGGGAAGCCCAAAGCGTCTGCCGAGGGTGAATACAACAACGAGACCGAAGACGATCAACTGCTGCCATGCCGCGTTTGCCCAGGGCCCAATCGTTTCAAGCAATCCGAGATCGTGTACGTTGCCGAAACTGGCTTCGGTGAACACGACCCTCTTGTGTGATTTCCCGAGGATAGCGAGCAGAGAGGAGAACGCCTTGGCGTTGTCCTGTTTGTCGATGAATCGATTGGTGACGCCGATCCCATCGCGAACCATCAATGCCGTTCCTTTTCCGAGCCGGTAAGCGCGGACAAACGGTTCGCTGCCATCGTTCCAAAGCTCCATCTGGACGGCGTCGACGTCGGACGGCTCGGATGTGCTTGCTCCAATCTGGCCGCCGGTCGTAACCTTGAACGACTCTCCCGTCGCTAAATCGTGGACGACCGTAAATGGGCTGTTTTGCGTACTTCGGGAAGCCTCTAGATAGTCTTTGCCAAGTGGAATGACGATTCCAGATCCTCCGCTCTTGATGTACTCCCAGAAGTAGCTATCGAAGCGATCTTCCTTCCGTTCGCCCATCGCACCAAAAACGTTGTCGGATGGTGATGTAATGGTAAACGCAACGGCAATATCGTTCTTGCCGAGTTTAGGTTTCGACTGCTGGTTGACCGCGACCTCGACGCCGGTTTTCCTCAAGAGCTCGGCGAAAGCGGAGACTCCGCTCGGCCCGAACGACTGGACCTCGGGGTTTGCCTGGTTGTCCTGTTGACCCAGCGTGATGAGGCCTGCAGCGATAGCAAGCAAGCCTGCTAGCGCCCATGCGATGATTGGCATTCCGCTCTTGTTCATGCTCGAACCCCCAAAAGAACGTCGGTGAATTCGCGATACCACTCACGGAACTGGTCCACATCTGCCATCCCCTTCGTTTGGTAGCCGTACCAAATCCGATCGAAATGTTGGGTCGGCGTCCGGAAGTCCAATCCCGTGGGCAGCTTCGGACTCTCCTCAATTCTTGCGAGGTGCTCCCAGTTGGTTTCGCTACGATCGAATCTCGCTACGTCGGCTTCGTCGAACCGTAGCAGACATGCAAGGTAGAGGGCTCGAACGGCCTCGCGATACCGCCCGGCAGTCGCGTGGTGGTCGGCAAGCTGCAACCACTCGTCCAGCGTTCGATCCGGCTCGTCATCTTCAAGAAGTGACTTGGCTTTTCGGGTGAGAGTATTTCGCCAGTTGATATGCCGAACCGCAAAGTACAGCAGGACAAGCACCCCAATAAGCAGGGCGCCCAAGACCAAATCGACAAAGAGCTTTCCGAAGGCAAACGAGGAAGTTCCGCTCGACTGTTGCTGTTCACGACGGTCGAAATGGATGTTCTTAAGCCTATCGAGTGCCTCAGAAAGCCAGTTTCGCTTTCTATCGATACCTGGATCTCGATAGAAGGGCGATTGCTTGATCGCTTTTGCCTGATTCTGTTCGGCGCTCTCGTTCGGATCACGCCGCTCCGCCATCGAACGGAGGTCGACTTGGGCGCGCAGATTCGCAGCAAGGACGTCGTCGTCGAGATCGGATCGGTCTAAATTCGATTTGATGTCTCTCTGCTTGGCAATGTCTTGCGAATCTTTGACCATCTGAATGACTTCAGAAGGCCCGTTCGCGTGGTCGAGCTTGCGCTTTAGGTCGCCATAGGGCCCCGCCATGCAGACTGCACAGGCGAGAAGAAGACTAAAGCTCAGCGCCGATCGCACGATTCCCCTTTGCAATTTCTGAAGCAAGAGCATCGATGTCAAACCCCTCCAAGCGAATCCGCCGTTCGTAGTACACGATTGTGGTAACCGTTGCCCACACGGGCATCAGCGTCCAAACGACGAAGAAAGACGGCACAAGGTCGAATGCCCGCAAGAAGATCTGCTCCGCCGGCAAGAATGAGAGAAGGCTGGCCAAACGATCGCTCAAGTTAAGTACTTCGAAGAAGAAGTAAATGCCGCTGCTGAGCACGATCGCCATGAACCCTAGCAGGCTGTATAGCGACCAGATTACGCCGGTTCCGCTCGGGTGATATCCAAACTTCTTCAGCAATTCGCGACTCCGCTTGGAGGCGATCCGATTGCCGGTCTCCTCAAGGACTGCGACGGGGGCCGCGAGTGCGTCGCACGCAATGATGTAAAGAAAGATGATCGCGCCGGCAACAAAGCCGATGATGCCAACCAGAGCGACCGCACCGGCAATTGCGTCAGTCTGCGATGTAACCGAGGTCAAGTAACCGCCGAACGCCATCACCCCTGTCGCAACGACGATCCCTGAGACGGATAGGCACAGCTCTTTGAGATTGACAAGGAAAAGCCGAGGCAAAACGGCTCGAGCGTTTGTTGCAGCAAGTTCGGGATCGGGCGTTCGACCTTCCATATAGTCGGAGACCAAACTCACGACCAGAGAGGAAGAGTAGGAGAGCCCAAGCAGGAAGAGGGGGCCTCCGACAAACACCGCGGTTGCCAAGGCGACGGCGACCTCAGCGATCAGTTGACCTGGGCTCGCATTGCTCTTCGTTAGGAACAGACCAGGCAGAACGTAATTCTGAACAAATCCAATCGATGCAAGGCAAAGCAACGCCGGGGCAACGGTTAGCCGTAGAAAGGTCAGGCCCAAGCGCTGGTATATGCGTAAGGCTGTGTCGAGGACCTCGCTGGTGTTCATGATCCGCAAACGATTTTTGCGGTCGAACTTGGCGCCTCGCTGAGAAAGGTAACGAGAAACGGGATCCGACGTCACTGATAACAGTGTATCCAAGGTTTTCGATTTCCGATTAATGAATTACTAACGGGATAAACTGAACAAATGACGACTCTCATCGCCATGGCCTCACTCGCCCTAACGGGTGCGCAGGCTTCGTCCATCGATAACTACCTGCAATCCGACCTAAAGGATGCAACGATCGTTGCAAAGATCGTCCGGGGCGACCAAAAAGAACTTGCCAAGATCAACAAGGATTTCGGACAGTCGTACAGGTTTTCTTCGAGCACCATCTACTTCAAAGAGCCGCTGAAAATGCGCGCCGAAGCTCATGTTGAGGAGACAAACGTCGTCTATGTGATCAACGGCTCCGACTTGTTGATCAAGATTCCCAATTTCACGTCCAAGCAGAATCTCGCCAAGGCGCCAGGGCGGCGACAGACTCTGATGGATATCGGAATCCTGACGCCATCTCTGATGGCGGACCTGCTGGATGCGAAGTTCATCCGAAACGATCGCGAAACGGGGAACGCGGTTTTCGACCTGTTCTACAAGCCGAATATGGACGATGCGAGCCGTAATCGTGTTTGGATCGACAAGGCGAAGAAGTACGTTACCAAGCGCGAATGGTTCAATCAGTGGACTCGTCAGTTGGCCACGTTCTACTATTTGAGTCCGATTCAGGTGAACGGCGTATGGATGCCGACCCGGCTTGAGGTCAAGAACGTCGACAACGTGGTCGCCGGTGTGACTCGATACGAGTCGATCAAAGTGAATTCGGGATTGTCCGATTCGCTCTTCATGGCGAAGTAGAAGCTCCCTTGAGTGGGTGTAGCAAGGCTGCAATGGGAGTGATCCCTTTGCAGCCTTACGTCATTTATGGGGGTCCTTTGGACTAATTCTGCGAATTCCGCCAAGCTGCGCGTGGGCCAATGGCCCTTGCAGCCGTTAAGCGAAGTCGTTTCAAGCCCAAGATCCTGTTATCGCCGCTGGGCGAGCCTTCGGCTGGGAGTGGATGAGACATTACGTGACGGGAAAGGAGACGCCCTTGCGAAAGCAAGTAGTCGCCGGTCTCTCCCTCTTGGCCTTAGTGCATTCGACTATACGTCTGGAGTCCAGCCGTATTTGACGTATTCGCGTCGCCACGTGCCGTCATCGAACAGATCGATCAGCGAATACCCCGGAGGAGTCTCTTGGAAATTCCCTTTCCACCAATTCCCACTGATAGCGCCGTTGCAGAGATAGCTGACGCCGTTGTAGTCGACCCGGTCCACGAGGTGGATATGGCCGCTGACACATACCTTGACGTTTGAGTGTTTCAGGAACAGGTCCTTGGTATGTCGCGCGTCGATGTGCATCAGCGTTCCAGGCACATGCCACTTGTGGTCGTCAACCTCGCAGTTGCCAAAGAAAGTCGCACATGCGGACATCAACGGGATGTGCGACATCACGAGCGTCGGTTTATCGGCATGTGCCGTAAGGTCGTTGTCGAGCCACTCAAGTTGCTGGTGTCCTAACTTTCCGATGTAGCTATCTCGGAATCGGGCGATGCTGTCGAGAACGACAAAGTGCCAGCCAGCCTCATCGAAGCTGTAGTAGGTGCGATCCATCTGCAGGGTGTCGCGGGCCCATTGTTTGCCGTATTCAGGCTCGCGGGGATCGATTGCAGTCGAACTCCAGCCCCATATATCGTGATTACCGAGGCAGTACTTGACAGGAAGACTGTTGTTGTTTCTGAGGGTCGCGTGAAACTCGACCCACTGTGAGGCCATTTGGTCTTTGGAAACGTTGGTGCCGTCAAAAACCTGATCGCCGCCGAAGAGGATCAGGGAAGGTGCGTCGGTTAGGCTATTCGCATGGTCGAGTGCCTCTCCAAGCCACTTCGACCCGGTTCCGGCCGGCTGAACGTGCGCATCCGTAAAATGGGCGATGCGCAACAGCCGCTTTCGGCCTGGTTTGCCTTTCTTGCCGTCGGCCAATGCAAGGCCGGGCAACAGACCGAACGCCCCAGCCAGGGACGCGGTTTTAAGCAGATCTCTACGGGATGTTTTCCTCTCCAAAAGCACTTCCTCGAACGTTAGAAACTACTAACCATTAACGCTCAGGTTTGGGACTAA
>Ga0364860_10077_pt1 | contig 76353 bp, 49 predicted proteins | sample ExccelAu500001D4_FD_206916 | JGI IMG/M metagenome (GOLD analysis project Ga0364860, IMG submission 206916) | Enriched cells from Trout Bog Lake Hypolimnion, Wisconsin, USA - BchlTB.Aug20.5000.01 .D4 | ecosystem: Environmental > Aquatic > Freshwater > Lake > Hypolimnion/Profundal zone | place: USA...
TAATAGTATTGGTAATTGACAATATGTTTTCTCCTTTAATATGATTGATCAGGTTAGTTGCGCTTAATATGCCCATATTTAAACCAGAATATTGCATACTCGTTAAATTAGGTTCCACTACCCGGCACAAAGGGTCATTGTTAAAACCTGCTACTGCAATAGTTTGAGGAATATTGATTCCTGCCTTTTTTAAAGCAGTCATACAGCCCACTGCACAGTTGTCGTTTGAAAAAAATATAGCATCCGGCAATTTTTTCATTTTTAAAATTTCCTGTGCAACCAATTCACCAGATTCCATAGAAAGGGTGGTTAATTTAACCATATTCTCCTGAAACGGTATGTGATGGTCTGCCAATGCCTGTTTATAGCCTAGTAACCTGTCCTGGTATACATTTCGTTTTAAAGAAGCAGTAACGTGCATAATTCTATTGCAGCCCTGACTGATCAGGTGTTCTGTAATTTCATAGCCAGCTTTTCGGTTATCTATAACAATGCTTATGGCATTTTTATTTTCTGTGATACGGTCAAAGAAAATTAAAGGAATATTTTTTTTAAAGAATGGTTCAAAATGTTCAATGGATTCGGTTTCATAGGATAAGGAAACCAATAAGCCATCTACCCGGCTATTGAACATGGTTAATGCGCTTTGCTTTTCATGTTCATAGGATTCGGAGGATTGGCTGATGATTAAATTATAACCTTCGGCATTAGCAATTTTTTCCACTCCTGAAATAACACATGAATGAAAGAAACTGCTTAGCTGTGGTACAATAATGCCAATTGTATTTGAATTTTTGGAGCGGAGGTTGCGGGCAAAATTGTTGGAGCGATATCCCATCTGCAAGGCTATTTCCAGAACCTTTTTTTTTGTTTTTTTCTGTACAACCGGGTCATCTTTTAAAGCCCTGCTGACTGTTGCAATAGAAATATTCAGTTTTTTGGCAATATCCCAGATTGTTATTTCTTTATTTTTATCCATAAAGCACAGTTTGGCAGTCCTAAAGTATGAGAAATAATATTTTATGTCAAATAACTTATCGGGAAGTAGGTCAATTTACTTTTTTAGTTAAGTGATTGCTTTTCAGAGAGGAAGAACGTATAATCAATTCAGATTTAATAACGATGGAACTGGTTAAATTAATATCTCCGTTACCATTCAAATGATTGATCAGGTTTCTGGCTGCTACTTCTCCCATACTAATACCCGGATAGTCGATAGTAGTAAGGTTTGGCTCTACAATTGTACTTACAATATCATTATTGAATCCAACTACGGCTATATCCTCGGGAATTTTAATTCCCAATTCCTTAAAAGCCTGCATGCAAATGGCAGCAGAAATGTCGTTTGTTATAAAAACCCCATCCGGCATAGGTTTCATCTTTGCAATTGAGTTAGCAGCTGCAATACAGGCTTCTTTCTGTAGATCGTTGATCATCAGATAATTTTCATGAAATTTCATATTATTATCTTTCAGGGCAGCCTTATATCCTTCAAAACGGTTATTGTAAACATTTCTGCTTAGGTTAGCCGTAATATGGGCAATTCTTTTACAACCCTGTTCAATTAAATGCTGGGTGGCATCATAACCAGCTTTGTAATTATTAATAATGATTTTAGTGCCCGGACCGTTTTCATCTACTCTATCAAAAAAGATAACAGGAATCTTTTTTTCTGCAAATTGATTAAAATGAGATAAGTCCTTTGTGTCCGAAGCAAGGGAGGCAATCAGACCATCTACCCTTTTATGAAAAAGATTATTCGCATTGGCAGCTTCTTTTTTACCTGATTCTGCTGAGTGAGCAATAATGATATCATAATCCGTTTCGGATAATACTTTTTCAATTCCCGCAAGTACAGATACCATAAAATTAGAATTGAGTTCGTGCATCAGAACCCCGATAGTATGTGTTTTACGTTTGCGCAGGCTGCTGGCAAAGTAATTGGACCGGTAGCCCCTTTTTTGAGCAAGGTCAATGACTTTCTTTTTTGTTTTGCTGGTAACAGCAGGGTCATCCTGTAAAGCCCTGCTTACAGTAGCAATGGAGAGGTTCAGTTCTTTAGCTATATCGTATATTGTTACTTCTTTAATCATTATAAGGGTTAAAATAGTATGTAAAATTACTAAAAAATCAAACGTATTCAATTGTCTTTAGCATGATTAATAAATGAAAAAAAATCATTAAGCATCACTTAATCAGGCTATTTTATTTAATTACATCTATAATAATTGAACTCAGTTTTAATTTTAACAGTATCAACTCAATAAAGTTGTAAAAATTGGCTAAAACATACTGAAAACAGGTTTTATAATTTTAATTATCTTTTTCTTGTGTCATTTTTTATTACATCGTCCAAATTATTTACCGGACGTTCTATTTCATATGGAATTGGCATTTTACTGAATTGCTGAAAATATAGCAGGCATGCATCTTTCCATAATATTGCATTGAGACTTTGACTTCTGAGTTTATGTTGAACAGCTGTAAATCTTTCAATATCCACATATGGTTGAAGCTTATCCCATGTTTTTTGGAAATCGCGAACCTGTTGTACTCCTTTATCATAACTGTAACATAATTCATCCCATAAAGTACGGCCGCTTTTCATGGTAAAATTCCAGGGTAAATGATGAAACCACAGTAAATAAATGTCTGGGCATTGTTTTGGATCATCCCATTGCGAAGCAAGTGGCTCATTATATTGGCTTACTGCATTACTTCCGTTTTTAGTACGGTCGAAACCTATCCCAATACTATCTGATTTATGATAATATGGAGGAGTCCAGTCTGCTCTCATTCTGGCTGGTGCCCACCATGGACCCGGGCCATAATGCTCGTTGGCAGACATAATATGATGTAAACCAAGCGGCATCATATAATTAACAGCAGCTTCCCTGCTGTTAAGCATTATTTGTTTTACCGGGATAAGAAAATTATCATTCCATTCAGCTTTATAATTGGTCGCCCCAGTCTTTTGTGATGAATCATTGTAAAAAGTAAGTTTAATCCATTCATCAGCTATCTGATCGCTTTTTAATTTATTATTCCATGCCAAACGACCAAATGCATACCAATTAGCCTGTGCAAAGTCATGGCCACACCAATTAGTATCCAAGCCAATATTGGATACACCTGCAATAGCTGTATGTTTTTGAGGATGGAGTGAACCATCCGAACATTTTGCAACTGTGCTACCTTTCCCTTCCAGATAGGTATCGCTCTTTAAACTTTCTTCCCACATTGGGGCTAAAAATACCAAATGAGTGGAATGACCAAGGTATTCCTGAGTTATCTGAAATTCGGGCATTACAGCTGATTTTTTCAATGCACCAAAAAGTGGACTGAATGGTTCTCTTGGTTGGAAGTCAATTGGCCCGTTTTTCACCTGAATAATTACATTCTCTCTAAACTGTCCATCGAATGGAACAAACTCATTATATGCCTGTTTTGCCCGGTCTTTATCATTCGGGCTATAAACAAATGCGCGCCACATTACAATCCCGTTATACGGTTTGAGGGCATCCGCTAGCATATTGGCACCATCAACATGCGTACGGCCATAATCCTGGGGGCCTGGCTGGCCTTCGCTGCTGGCTTTTATCAGAAAACCACCAAAATCAGGGATGAGGCTATATACTTCTTTTATTTTTTCCTTCCACCAGTTTATTACTTCGGTGTTTAAAGGGTCTGCTGTTTTTAATCCTCCTAATAATATAGGGGAAGAAAATTTTACAGATAAATAGGTTTTTACACCGTAAGGCCTTAATACTGCTGCAATTGATTTAACCTTATTCAAATAATAAGTAGACAGCATTTGTGGTGAGGAATTGACATTGTCCAATACAGATCCGTTTATACCCACAGACGCATTGGCCCTGGCATATTCCTGCCAAAGGGATTTATCATTTTCAGAAATATCAAAGGGATTGTCTTTATGCCAGAATATAGATTGTCCTGCATATCCTCTTTCAATTGATCCATCAAGATTATCCCAATGGTTTAAAATACGGAACTCGTATGATGGATTACATATATCATCAGAAATAGATTGATCTGTTTGCTGACGTCTTAATAGTTCATATACGCCATACAAAATCCCCAATTCTGTATTTGCCTGAACACTGTTTTGAGTAAGTTTAAACCCATCTCCCATAATTGCTTTTTCGGGTTTAATGACAAGCGCAACTGTAACACCTGATTTTCCTTTCCAACCTTGCAGAAGCTCATTTTTTGCGATGCTTAATGTTGCAGAGTTTTTAGAACAAATAACATTTACCGGAGAAGATTTATTATTTCGAAGCCAAAGGCTATGACCATTTTCGGAATGAAGATGGGAAACCGTGAAGCATAAAAAAATAAATACTATAAAGTTTTTCATTATGGGTATGTTTTAAAATATATTTATTTAGTTTGTTTGATTTAGCAATTAAAAACTATTTTGAATTAACCTCTATTCGGATCTGTGTAAAAGAATGCGGAGGGAATGAACAGGTGATTTTATTGTTAATGATATCAATAGTTTTTTTCACAGGAATGTATTGATCCTGTTTATCAAACGTAAATACTTCCTGTAAGTCTTTTCCTGCAACCAGGCTTGTTTCAGCCTTTCCTACTAATTTTGCAGATGTATTTAAAATATCAGCTGTAATAGTTTTATCCTTATGCCTGTTTACCACATTAATAAAGACTGTGTGGGTTTCTTTTGAATAGGTTGCGGTAGCATCCAGGTAGGGTATGCCCTTAAATTTTTCAGTATTGAAAGTGTCACAATCAACATATGTATCCACAGAGAATCCAAGACAGTTATTTGAGTAAGCTTTGAAAATATAAAAAAGAGGTGTTTTAAAAGTTCCTTTTGCCCTGTCGCTTCCCAATAGTGAAGTAAGCATGGTAAAATCAGCCATTTTAACTACATCTGCATGGCGTAAAAAAGTATTAAAACATTGAGCTATCGGTAGAACAGACAACATGTTTCTTGACATAATTCCCCATTCATCTACTGAAATATGGATCGGGTTGGTAAATCCTTTCTGAACTTTAACTACATCAATAATGTTAGAAGTAGTTCTAATCTTTTCTTCAAAATCCATAGCGCTCGCTCCCATAAAAGCATAATAATCCGGTGAGTTTTCCCAGTAACGATGTATAGAAAGATAATCAATTTTATCTCCAAAACTTTCAATCACTTTCCTGTTCCAGTCTACCCATTGTCCTTCATAATGCGATGCGCCTGAAGCAACCAGTTTGATACTGTTATCAACGGATTTCAATGCCTTTGCAGCTTCTTTGCCAATATTCATATATTCTTCAATTGTTTTATGCCCCAGTTCTCAGGGGGCACCGTCAACTTCATTCCCCAGGTCCCATATTTTTACATTATATGGATCGGAATGACCGTTTTTAGCGCGCAAATCAGAGAAATACGTTCCTTTTTTATAATTGCAGTATTCCAGCCAGTAAACTGCATCCTGAATATTACCCAATCCAAGATTTAAACAAACTATATTTTCACATCCAATTGATTTATTTAATGCAAACCATTCATCGGTTCCAACATGATTATTTTCTATTCCTCCCCATGCCAGATTTATACGGGCAGGGCGCTGGTTTTTAGGACCAATGCCATCCTGCCAGTTATAGCCCATTACAAAGTTTCCTCCTGGCCAACGCATATTGGTTACTTTAAGTTCTTTCATAGCGTCGGTATAATCTTTTCTAAAACCATCCTTATCAGCAAGAGGTGAAGTGGGATCGTATAATGTTCCATAAAGTGTATTAAACTCAACAGAATCAGGTAACCCCAATCGCTTGCCATTAAAATGTATGGGCTCCATAAATACACCATAAATTTTTGGATCTATTTCTGAGATATTTCTGTCCAGATCAATTTTAATGGTTGCAGTTTGTGCTTGAAGCAAGTATGGCAAAATAAGCATTAATGTAAAAGTGATATTTTTCATATTTAACATTTTTAATTAAATCATTAATATTTAATAATTTGTTCAGTCCAAGTAGGTCCATTTATATAAAATAGTCCATCTTTAAAGTAAACAGGCTCAATTCCCAGTTGAGGTGTTTTTTCCCATGCTTCAAAAGTCTGGCTGAATGGGTAAGGCCTTTTTTGAAACATAAAATAGTGGCAAGAGTTCCACAGTTGTCCATCCGGTCCAATAAATAAAGCATTATGCCCTGTTTCCTGATAAGGGTCCGGGGTATCCTGGAATTTCAGATGTGTATATCCACCAGCTATTGCCAATTCAGAACGATAACTTTTTTTGCGGGTACCAAATATTGGTTCAGTAGAAGCTAATTCCCATGGGCCTAATGGTGATTTGGATTTAAGTAATCCAATTTCGTAGCCGCGTGTCCATGTGGAAAAGAACATGAAGTATATGCCTTCTTTTTTAATTACAAATGGGCCTTCAATACCCCCCCACATCCATTCAGGCCATCCTGGTTGTTTTTTGTCCAGAAATTTTTCAATAGGCGTTGTAAGTATGCCTGTATTTAAATCAATCTTTGCCTGAAACAATCCATTGCCACTGCAATACAAATAGGTTTGACCATCTTCATCTTCAAACAAAGTGGCATCATTATTATATTGTGGAGTTAACGGTCCGTTTACGAATTTGTAGGGACCGGTAACACTATCAGCAACAAATAGCCATACACTATGTGTTTTCATTCCTTTGGGATCTTCCCTTGTAACTTTTCCACTGTTAACAGTTAAGTAATATTTGTTTTTGATATAATGGATTTCAGGAGCCCAGAAACGACCATTAAAAGGACAATCTTCGGGTAGTTTGTCCGCATCAATAATAAATGAATGTTGCTTCCAGTGTATTAAATCATCAGAAACCAATAAACGAACACCGGGATTATGACCTGTCCAAACAGGTTCTGAAGTCCCGGTACAATACCATTTTTTTTCCACTTTTATGATGAAATGGTCTCGCATGGAAATTGCAGAGTCCCTGGTAATGGGATTGGTATACCTGAATTCGTGTTTTGCTGAAGAAGCAGTTGTTAGTCCGGATGGACTAATTTGAGCTAAACTGGTAAATGTTATTAGTAAAGTGCCAAACATCAGTTTTAATTTATTGCTTAGGGAATCAGTCATTTTAATTTTTTATGAGATTGATTAATTCGAAAGTGATTTTATTCTTTCATTATTTACACCAAACTGAAATGCAGGTGCTCCAAAATAGCTTGGATAATTATTTTCAGGGTTAACAATTATTCTTTCAAGCACAATTTCAGGATCTACCATAAAAACTTTAATTGTATGAAAACCTGCTTTATCCACATCAAATTGAGCATCTAACCATCGTATATTATCAAATATTTCATTACGGCGAAGTTTGCCATTGCCTATTAATTTAATGTCTTTATTTACGGGCGGTAAAGGTTTCAATACTTTAGAATTTTCAAGATTTTTTTCTGTGTATTCTCCAAATGTGTCAACAAGCCCTTTACGTGCATCCAATATTTGTGGTTCGCCATTGTCAATTGCAATAGCAAGATGAAGACCTCGTTGCGGATAAACATCCTGAGTGGGGAGGATGCCCAATAATAAAGTGATTTTTCCGGTTTGATTTAAAAATATTTTATACACTAGTTTTGGTGCAGACTTGGGTGTAGTGCTTGGTGCAGTTACCGGATAAATTCCCATACAGCCTTCTGATCTGCCAAGATCTGGTAATAACACCCAAGTTGCATCTTTGGAAGCTATTATAGCATTATACTTATTTGCAGGTATCGAAAATTCTCCGGTCAAACTTCCAAAGAAGGTTTCTTTTGTTACTGGGACCAGGGCTTTAATTGCATTTACCTGAACCTGAACAATGCTATCCCCTTTTTTAATTTCAATTTGGCCGTCTGATTTCCCTTCAGGTAATACACTCCAGTCTATACTAACCTGAATGCGTTGTTCTTTTTCAATAATTCCTTTTGTTGTGCTTAATTTAATCCATGGCTTATTTACTGTGGTTCCAAATGAAAATGAACCTATCCCTTTATTAAACACATCTATGTAATAAGTTGTTTTTATTAATCCGTCAAAAACAGGAAGAACAGCTTTTTCGGTTGAATTTGGCCAGGCCAATTCGCTTCCTTCAATTGCAACACCTAGAGCAGGTTGTGACAATGGGGTTATATCAACTACTGTAGGCATTGTATTGGTTCTTGGCATTGACCACATTTTATAACCGATATGAATATCGGACATCATGTTTTTCCATTTTCCATTAGACATTGTATCGTTGTAAAATTTACTTAAAGCAGAATCAAGGCCAAAGAGGTATCTTGTTTTTTTTGCATAATCGTTAGCACTAACCCTCCCTTGTTTAGCATACAAATTATTTTTGTCGGCGGTGATATACATTTCTGCAACAACTGCCGAAGCTTTAGCAGGATAGAGTACGAGCTGATAATAAGCATCCTGTGCTTCAGGTGATATAGCTGGTTTTAATTTCTCAGCTTTTGCGGCAAGATTTTGCCAGAGTGAATATACACTATCCGCTTCCTTATGATTGACAATACTGTAAATGCCCGGCACCTGTGTTTCAGGTTTCCGCCAAAGGTTGTATTTTGGATATTTTGAAACGATATCCGCTATTTCTTTAGCATGCTGTTTGCCGAATATTTTTGCAGCCCAGTCAACAGTATAATCAAATGTTTTGCTAGCAGGATATGCATTTGGATTCCATGCAAAATGCATGATAAAGTCTATTGGTAATTCTTTTGGTTTGAGGTCACCAACATTAATAATCCAGATGGTATTAAGCCCTGATTGGTATGCCAGGTTGAGTTGTTCCTGTAATTTAGGTATAGTGGTTGTGTTTATCCAGCGGTCATTCCAGGGACCGCCGTTCATATCAATATGATAATAAAGCCCGCAACCTCCTTTTCTGTTTTTTTCTTTAGGAGGTACTATTCTTCGGATATAACCCCAGTTATTATCACAAAACAGTAAAGTAACATCATCCGGAACAGTAAGTCCAGCATCATAATACCGCTGAACTTCTGTAAAGATTGCCCATAGTTGCGGATGTTTGGCAGGGTCATCAATGTAAACTTTATGAATGATTTCACGTTGAGATTTTACCACATCCTGCAAGGTGTTTATGTTTTCTTTATCATCACCATTTCCCATAGGAACATCCCCATCCCCACGCATGCCCATTGTAATCAGGTTGTCGTAGTTTTTATTACGCGTAAGACCGTCTTCCCAAAATTTCTTTAATCCGGCTGGGTTTGTAAGGAAATTCCATTCTCCATTACCATATTCCTTCCGATGTGCCCCCCATTCTTTCTGAGAACGCATCATAGGTTCATGATGTGATGTTCCCATTACAATACCGTATTCATCTGCCACTACCGGGCTCATGGGATCGTCTTCGTTGAATGCATTCCCCCACATAGCAGGCCACAGATAATTGGCTTTTAACCGTAATAATAATTCAAATATAGTGGCGTACATTTTGGAATTAACACCACCAAATTTTGCCCTGCACCAACCAGTAAAAGAAGGTGATTCGTCGTTAATAAATATTCCTCGATATTTAACTTTGGGAGGATCCTGAATATATCGTCCTGCTTTTACAAAGAGTGCAGTATTTTTTTGAACTGGAACGTCAGACCAAAAGTACCATGGAGAAACACCTATTTTTTCTGAGATATCATAGATACCATAGATAGTTCCCCGTTTATCACTTCCTGCAACGATCAGATTCCCGTCAATTGTTTGTATCAGGAATGATTCCCATTTTCCCTTAATATCAGCAATATTTATTTTTTTATCTGCAATGAGTTTGTCAATCAGTTTACTTTTACCAATCGTACCGATTATAATGGATCCTCTTTCCGGGTTAATTGACTCTTTAATTTGAGCAGTAATTCCTGAAACTTTTCTAATATCATCTCCAAGGTCTTTTGCAGCACGGACAACCCCTTTAAAATCTGTTGAATCAACATAGATTGGCGCTGATCGTCCATTTGCAAATATTATAAATGAGTTCGGGGATTTTATATTTTGAATGAACTGCGGAGGTGTTCTGGGTTCAGCAATATTTGTAGTTTTACCATAAACTGCATCAGTTAAACACAACACCAAAATTGGGATAAAAAGTGCAGGTGATTTTAGTAACATATAGCATGATTTTATTTTATTAATTAATTTCCTGAATAATTAGCAGTTCATTCAAAACCTAACCAGTCCACTTCTATTTTTTTATTGTCTTTTAGGACAACAAACAGATTTTGTATTCCTGACTGAATATTTAAAACCGGAAACTTTGTTATTTTCCAATTGCAACTTTTAGGAATTTTAATTTCTGCAATCAGTAAGCCATTAATATCGTTGGCGTGTATTTGTAATATTCCGCCAGTTTGGGATAATGCTCTAACAGTTATAGTTTTTAATGTAGGTTTTCCAAAATCAACACTATTGTATTGAACCCACGCACCTGCCTGGCTAAATATTGTTTTCCATCCATTAAATTTATTGAGTGAATCAATAAAATCAATTGAAGCACCATCATTGCTTCGCTGAGTGTATCTGTCAATTTGAATTTTTTGCTTGGCATTTGTTTGTCCCACACCTCTTAAAGTTGGTAAGACTTTTTGAATAGTTCCATCCTCATTAAAAAACAAACTGTCAATTCTTACAGACCTGTTTTTATCAAACTGAGGTGATAAATCGTTATTGTGATAAAAGAGGTACCACTGATTTTTAAATTGAATGACAGACTGATGATTTGTCCAGCAACCGGAAGTTGATTCATCCATTAAAACTCCTCTGTTTTTAAATGGGCCGAGTGGATTATTACTCATTGTATATTCCAGTCTTTCAATTTTAGTTTCAACATGAGGATAGGTTAAATAATAAATGCCTTTTCTTTCAAACAGATAAGGGCCTTCCTTCAAGCCTTTTGTGGGTAATTCTTTAAGGATGACAGGCTCAGAAGCCAGTTCAACCATGTTTTCCTTCAATTTAGCGCCATAAATATTACCACCAGCCCAATATAAATAAGCTTGGCCGTCTCTATCAATAAAGACATTGGGATCAATACCCCTGACACCTTTAATTGGATCGGGCAGAGGTGTATAAGGTCCTTCCGGGTTATCAGCTACAGCAACACCAATCGTAAATCCTCTGCCGTAAGAACTATCTCCCGGTGTAGCAGGAAAATAGAAATAATATTTTCCATTTTTTTCAATACAATCCGGTGCCCACATATTATAACTATCTGCTTTAACCCAGGGTATTTTGTTTTGAGTTATAATTATTCCATGATCTGACCATTCCCATAGATTTGATGAAGAGAAAACATGATAATCTTCCATACAAAACCAGCCAACACGGCCCTTTCCCTGGCTTGCAGTTATATCATGGGAAGGAAATAAATATACTTTATCTCCAAAAACCCTGGCTGAAGGATCAGCAGTGTATTGATTAGTAATGATTGGATTTTGAGCACAAACCAAAGTGGACAAAAATGTGCTAAATGAAAGCAGTGCTATTTCTTTATATTTTTTCATACGACTATAATTAATGATCATGAGAGATTCTATTTTAATTCAAGAATTAATTCTGATAAAGAATATAACTTACATAGATTAATAGTTAGATTATTATTAAAGGAACTGTAATGAATATTTTATCGTTTTACAGTTTAATTAATCTGATACATATTTATATTAATTATTTAGTACTTGATAGTTTGTCAGAGATATGGTAATAATCAAAATCAGCAAAACCGCCAATTTCCTTTGTAGCATAATTGAATAATGCAAAGCGATAACCTATAAACTGTGGGATTGTATAAGCCATTTTTAGTGGAGTTCCCGCAGGTATCCATGTTTTTTCATCCAGACTGTAATAAAAACTTGCAACATCTTTTTTATCGATGAAATTGCATTCAGCTTTAAAGAAAATTGTTTTTTGTTCCAACGGTATTATTTGAGCTTCTTCAGGATTACCATTGCCTGCGTTTATCATTTTAATGACTTTTTTATTTCCTTCAATTCTAACTCCTATTAAACCATAATTTTTCTGCAATAATCCTAATCCTGCAAAATCCCCATCTTTCATCTTGGAAACATCCAGTGAAACAGAACCTGTGCAAACTGGGCCAATAGTGCGTTGGGTTAATGAGTTTCTTACCTGTAAGAAATTAGAATCAATTCTACCGGTTGTAAGGCGTAAAAAGCCTTTTCTTGCAGTAACAGACCATAAACTGTTATCTGGGTTGTGATTCCACTGCCAAACTAATGGCAAAGCTGGTTCTCCTTTTTTACGATTGAATTCATCTGAATTAACAATGCCGGGTATTAAGCCTTTGCTTGCTGGTAAATCAAGTGTGTCCGGCGCTTTGCCATTATTACCTAATACAGGCCATCCATTTTCCCATTTAACTGGAACCAGATAAGGGATCCGGCCAACTGATCCATAATCACGGAATAAATAAGAATACCATTGTCCATTTGGCATATCAATTAAACCACCCTGGGCAATACCCAGATCCTGAAAACCAATTTTGCCTTCCCATGGCCCGGTAATTTTATCGGCTCTGTGAATTACAACAGTACGCATGCTGCCCGGAGGCCATGTAATATTGAATAAGAAGTATTTGCCGTTTATTTTATATAACTGCGACCCCTCTGCACCCAGCCCCCCTTGTTTACCTTCAATTTGGCTGGGAGCACTTGCATTTTCAATTACTACCTTGTTAATGCCCCCCTCTTTCACCCCTGAAAGATCTGTATTCAGCTCAATAAGGTTTAATCTTCCATTGCCATATAAAAGGTACACTTTGCCATCATCATCAAAAAACAAAGAATGATCATGATATGCCGGTTTGAAAGAAACAGTTTTCCAGGGCCCCTTTTCTATATCTTTTGTTGAAAAGATATAGGTTTTGCCAGTAGTTTGCGCAAACGTTGTTACATAAAATATTCCGTTATGATACCGTAGGCTGCTTGCCCATGAACCTCTGCCATAAGTACTTTTACCATTAGTGAGGTTTAGGGCATCAATGCTTGCTAAAGTATCGTACGCATAATTAATCAGTTGCCAGTTTACAAGGTCTTTTGATTTCATAATGGGTACCCCCGGACTCATGTGCATAGTAGTGCTGCTCATGTAATAGGTGTTGCTAACCCGAAGCATAGACATATCAGGTACATCTGCAAAAATGATGGGATTCTTAGCTTGTTGTTTTTCTTGTGCCGGAAGCTGAGAAAATAAAAGCGTAGAGGCAGTGAAAGCTAATCCTAGTTTGGTTATTTTCATTTATAATAGATTTTGAATTAAACTTATTGATAACAATTGTTGTGTATAAGCCATCTTTCCCGAATTATTATTATTTGTTAATTGTTGAATTTATAGAGCAATCAAAGAATAAGTTTTTCCAGGCTGTGTAACTATATCATATAGCCATGTTTTCTTTAATTCAGGAACAGTAAGCGTAGCTTTTGACGATATGACAGGCTCCGGTGTTGCTGTAATCTGATAAAAGGGATTCTTATTTTCACCTACTGCCGTTTTCAAAACACCAGCTGTTAATTTTAATGTATTTGGTACTCTTAGTCGAAGGTTTCCCCCAATGTTAGATTTGATAATTACTTTAACCAGTTTTGCATCTTTCCATTCCAATTGTATAATTTCAAAACCACCAATAGCTTTAATTCCAGTTATAATTCCTTGCTTTTCCCATGCATCGGGTAATGCTGGTAATAAATGAATAGCTCCATCTTTACATTGTACAAGCATTTCTGTAATACCTGAAGTACAGCCAAAATTTCCGTCTATTTGAAACGGGGGATGTGCATCGAATAAATTATTATAAGTCCCTCCACCATCTTTGTTAACACCTAATGGAGTAAGCTGGCCCTGAATTAATTTGTATGCGTGATTGCCATCGAGCATTCTTGCCCACCAGTTAACTTTCCAGCCCATACTCCAGCCTGTTGAGACATCTCCACGTTGCAATAAAGTATTTTTTGCTGCAATGAATAATTGTGGTGTACGATATGCAGATATTTGATTAGATGGGAATAATCCATATAAATGAGAAATATGGCGATGATTGTCTTTTGGGTTGTCAATATCATCTAACCATTCCTGTAATTGATTGTATTGGCCAATATGCATCGGAGCGAGCCTGCTGCGCATTTGTTTTAAGGTGTCAATTAAAGAGGTATCTTTTTTTAGTAATTCAGCAGCTCTGATGGTAGAATTGAATACATCGAAAATGATTTGATTGGTCATAGTTACACCTGCATCTAAAGAAGACCACTGATGTGCTTCAGGAGCATTTTCCGGAGACTCGTCAGGATTAATCACTAACCATTTAAGTGTTGGATGTTCTACCAGGTAATCAAGATAAAATAATGCAGCACCTTTTAAAACGGGATAGGAAGATTCAAGGAATGATTTATCTCCTGTGTACAAATAATGCTCCCATAGGTGTTGGCTGCTCCATCCACCGCCATTACTCCATAACCCCCAGAAAGCACCGTCTACTGCACCAGTTGCACGCCAGATATCTGTGTTATGATGCGCCATCCAACCTCGTGTGCCGTACATGTTTTTTGCTGTTTGCACCCCTGTCACAGCCATCTCTTTTACCAGTTGCAGGAATGGTTCGTGCAGTTCTGAAAGATTGGTTTTTTCTGCAGGCCAATAGTTCATCTCTGCATTTATATTGATGGTGTATTTGCTATCCCAGGCTGGATATAATTTATTGTTCCATATACCCTGTAAATTTGCCGGCTGTCCGCCTGGTTGTGAAGACGAGATTAAAAGATACCGACCAAACTGATAATAAGTGGCAACAAATTGAGGATCATTTGTTGAATTGAAATTTCTTAAACGTTCGTCAGTTGGGAAATTAGCAGCTTCAGTTATACCTAAATCTAATTTTACCCTATTGAAGTATTTTTGATATACTGCAATATGTGCTTTTTTAATATCCGTATAATTTTTTTTGATAGCAGTGTTCAAGTATTCAGCAGCTCTTTCATTTTCGTTACCGCTTATATCATGGTAATTAATGAAGTTTGTAGCAATAGATATATAAATAGTCACTTCATTGGCATCTTTTACAATGATTGAAGAATCGTTAGAAGATACATTTCCACCTGAAGTTTTAAATGCTGCAAGTCCTTTGTAACGAACCATTCCTTTTACACTTTCATGGTCTATGGTTGTTCCTGAAAAAGTCAATTGTTTTGATTGCAGTGTTGTTACTTCAACATTTGGTTGTGGAGAAGTATATGAAGCAATGAAAGAAATACTGTTAGTTTTGCTTGCAGTTAAATGAAGTACAACCACCCGGTCAGGAAATGAGGCTAAAGCTTCCCTAGTGTAAGTTATATCTCCAACTTTGTAAGTTGTTTTGAATACTGCTTTCTCAATATCCAGTTCTCTGTAATAGTTGGTATAATTTCCATGTCCATTAAAAGCAAGATGAATTTCACCTGCTGGTTCAAACATTTGACCCTGAGATTTTTTACTTATTATTACCTTGTTAGCTAATTGTTCAGCCTGCTTTTGTTTTCCTTCTAAAATGAGCTTTCGGATAAAATTTAATGAATCCAATACTAAGGGATTATCGTTTCGGTTAGGGCTACCACTCCATAAAGTATGCTCATTTAACTGAATTGTTTCAGTTTCTACATTACCATAAACCATTGCACCCAATCTTCCGTTTCCAATTGGTAATGCATTTTCCCATACATTACCGGATGGTTTATTATACCATAGGATTAATCTGGATTTATTTTGTGTTTGAGCATAGGTAACTGATATAGTTGCCCACAATAAGGAAACTGAAATTATGCAGGTAATAAACCGAAAAACGGATGTATATATTTTCATAAAAATTATTTCATTTTATTAATAACTATTCTTTTTCCATCATATGCTAATTCCACTTTATTAGCAGTCAATTCTATACCCACACCATTTCCTTCACTAACAAAAACAATATTGAAAACCCTTTTCTTTAGAAAGTTGATATATGATCCCTGCAGATTTTCAATGGTTAGGGTTTCTTTTTTTTCGTTCCACTTAAAATTGATTACCGTATATTTACCTGACTCATAGTTATAATTATCTCCTTCATCTTCATATATACTAAATTCACCGCTGGCGCCACAGTATACCCGAATTTCCAAAGTGTCATTTGACTTTTCTGCTGTATACTGCATCAACTTTCCCATTGGAATAATAGAACCAGCTTTTACAAATACCGGAATTTTATCCTGTGGTGCTGGTACTTTGATAGTTTGACCACCATTATAAATTTTGCCTGTCCAGAAATTGTACCAGGCAGTTGATTTTGGCAGGTATACATTCCATGCAGTAGTTGCCGGTTCTATTACCGGTGCAATTAACAAGGCTTTTCCAAACATATACTGATATTTCTGTGCAACAGCTTTTGAATCATTAGTAAAATCCATCAACAATGGGCGCATTATAGTGAAACCGTTTTTTGAAACCTGCCATGCTGCTGAATATATATATGGCATTAGACGATACCGCAGATTCATCATACTTCGCATATTATTCTCAACGGTATCACCATATTTCCAGGGTTCGGTTTCTGTTTGATAACCATGAATCCGGAAGATTGAATTGAACGCACCCCATTGAAACCAACGGGTAAGAATATCATGATATTTAGGATCAGTGTACTGGCTATTACCGGGGCGGAAAAAGCCCCCTATGTCTGTAGTCCAGTAAGGCATGCCGGTTAAGCTGTAATTGAGTCCTGCAACAATTTGCCTTTTATATGTATCCCAACTAAAACCAATATCCCCTGACCAGTTAATAGTTCCGTATCGTTGCTGCCCTGCAAAAGCTGAACGGGTAAGAATAACAACCCTTTTTTTAGGATCCGTATTTCGCTGTCCATCATAAATGGCTTTGCTTACGAATAGCGGATAGGTAAGCCTGTAAAAGTCTCCCAAACCAAAATAGGTTTGTTTATCTTTTAGAGCATCATTTTCCGGTTCTGTAGCATCCATCCACCAGGAATCAACTCCAAGGCTGAACAAATTTTTATTTAATGCATTCCAATGTGTTTTTTGTGTTTCGGGATTATAAATATCAATCCACGGACTGTTAGGGATGTACAGATTCTTTGAAATATAATCTTTAGCAACTTCTGATTTCTTATCCAGGTTTTCCCACACAGAAATAGAAAAACGGGCATTCAAATCATGTAGCTCTTTAATAAATTTATCCGGGTTGGGATAATTGGTAGTATCAAATTGCGGTACTCCCCAACCATGTTTGCCCCAATACTGCCAGTCCTGTACAATTACATCTACCGGAAGATTTCTTTTTCTGAATTCTTTTATGGTCTCTACTAAATGTATTCCGGAAGTATAACGTTCCCGGCATTGCCAAAACCCATAAGCCCATAAGGGCAACATAGGTACATTGCCGGAAAGGTTTCTATAATTGGCAATAACCTCATCAGCATTCTTTCCATAAAATACCACATAATCAAACGACTTTGCATTAGGAGAACGAAATGTAGTTTCATTATTGGAAAGCCTCCAGGATAGGTTGGGAGTATTTGTTGATTTACAAACGACTTGTACAGTATGTTCACCTGCTTTTAAATTCACCAGCGTACTTGCAGCAGGCGGTAACCATAAATTTGACTGATCAATAACAGGCTTGCCATCAATAATCAGCAGATGGCGGCTTTCCATGTTAACAAGATCAAGCATCATTGAATATTCACCTTCTTTTGGAAGCGAAAATTTTCCAGTGTACAATGCTTGTTGCCGGGAGACCCTTTGTGTGCCTGAAGTGGTGGTTACTTCAACATATTTTTTTTCACCAGCAACAGTATCTTTTTTTGTAAGGGATACTATATTATCAGCCGGATTAAAATGAGTAAGCCCATATTGATTCCATAGAATTCCATAACCTTTACCTGAATACAAAAATGGAATAGCAATCTGCGTATTTACCTGTATTAATTTTCTGGTAACATTACGCAGGTTAAAATTTCCATCCTGAAACTGACCTAAACCAAAAAGATATTCGTCAGCTGAAGAATTAAAACTTTGTTCGGCAATAATGCAGGGTTGTCCTGCGATTGAATCTGCAGTTAATTTTCTTGTTCCTGCTTTTTCACTCAGAAATATTTTTCCTGCTTTATTTATATAATTGATAGCAGCATTTCGTTTGTTGAACGCAACAGTTACTTCATTGGTGCTTAGTTTTAATAAGAGGGGAGTTTCTGTAATTTTAAAATTAGGTATGACTGGTTTGTTAATCAGCACAAATTCCTGTGTTTCTTTCATGGAATTCTTTACCCATTGTATCCTAATTACTTTATCAGTTAAAGGGCTGATGTTTAATATGCCTTCCGAAAGTTGTATACTTAACTTATCTTTCTGCACCGTATATCTTTTATATTCCTGAGCAAAAGCAATAAGAGGTATTAATCCCATCCATAACATAAGATGTTTTTTCATATTAATTTTCTTTGCTTGTTAATTATTAACTGGGATCAATGATGCTGCAAAACACACCTTACTATGAATTGCTTTGTACTGATCTTTAATTAAAATAGGGTTGCCTGCATTTAAAAACCATTTAAATCCTTTGCTTTTCTACCTATTGAATAATTCAAATCTGATCTTTTGATTGGGCGACTGTACCAGTATTTTCTGCGAAAAAGCAGCAATTTTAAAAAGAGCAATAATAATGGATATATTAAATTTTTGCACTCTAACCTTACTAACTATTCGTAGTTCATTCAACTTTGAACACTATAGCCGTTTTGTATGGCATTTTTACAGGGCAAACAATTCTAAAACCATCAGTTTGCTGTTCCCATTTCAGTTTGCCTTTGTACCCAAGTAAGGTTACTTTTTTCACAGACTTACCGAAATAAGTTGAATCAGTGCCCAACGATTTAATTTTTAATTGTGACCCCGGTGCAGGCACAGTCATACAAAATGCATATAACGCATTGTTTTTACCAATGGTGAACCGAAAATCCTGTGTATCAAACCTGAACTCCGCATGCTTTTTACTGAGGGCACCACCTGGTAACATTTTTAATTTTCCGTTTATCATTTCCCCTTCTCCGGGAATAGTCCATGCACGACTTCCGTATACAGATTCCCCGTTGAGGCGCATCCATACACCAACTTCTTTTAACATCTTCAAACTACCTTGATCAAGTGTACCATCCGGTAAAATGGAAATACAAAGTGCCGCATTACCGTCACGGGCTATGGCTTCAATAATATACCGAATCATCATTCCCGAATTATAAGTAAAGCCCGGTGCATAAAACCAATCACCCACAGGTGCTTCAGCAATCCAGGGCTGAGTGGTATTGATTTTTTCAGGAATACCAAATTCTTCGGTGTTCACAGTACCATTTGTTTTGTGGCGAAATTTCACAATGCTAAAAGTGTTTACTACTCCCCGACTTTGCAATGTGCGATTGTAGTAATCAGCGATTACATGCTGCATGGCATCCGCTTTAAGCCCTGTGCCAGTGCCATTCCCTGTAAAAGGCCCCTCTACTGTACCATCAGTATAAATAAAGTCGGGATCATAGTGCTCCACCACATCCATCATACGTAATGCCCAGTTTGTGGCATACCATCCAGCATAATCCAGATGATTGGTGAAAATTCCGGCCGGTGCAGGCGACCAATCTGTGTGCGCTTTCTGGTCTACACCGTTGTATTCGCGTAAGTCAATGCCGTAAAGCATACGGGGATCATATCCTTCCCACCATTTTCCTTTGCCATCAGCTAAAGAAAGATTGCCATCATAGGGAATACCCTTTTTATCACCGGTAGTATCACTTCCAAAAGCAGTTTGCCACCACCACCAGCTGTATTCTTGATGGAAGGTTACGCCAAAATGCATACCATCTGCACGGCAAGCCTTGGCCCACTCACCAATCAGATCTCTTTTGGGGCCGATGTTGACGGAATTCCATGGTTGATATTTGGAATTCCATAAATCAAAATTGTCATGATGAACCCCTTGAATCATCAGGTAACGTGCACCTGCTTTTTGATATATTTTAGTGAGTTTCGCAGGGTTAAGTTTAACGGGGTTCCAATCCCGGAGAACTTCCTTGTAACCAACTTCAGATGGATGGCCATATTTTTTGAGATGATTTTTATTTGCTTTGGTACCCTGAACATATAACCTCCGTGCATACCAGTCGCCACTTTCACCAGCAGACTGCGGTCCAAAGTGAACCCATATGCCAAACTTGGCATCCCGAAGCCATGCCGGCTCTCCCGGATAGTTTTTTTCAATAGATTCCCAGGTTGGTTCAAATGGACCTGGGGTTATTGGGATATTAAGTTTCACTTCGGGAAAGGATTTCCAATCGCCCATCTGAACACTGTTTAATGGACTAATTGCCGGGATCCCGGGCATTGGGTTTTTCTTCTGTGCCGGAAGGCACAACTGCATCAGAGAAAAAGCCACAAACATTATTTTCACCTTCATCTTACATAAATTAATTTATTAAATGGATACAATTTTCATTTTATCTGTTTCCCTTATCCATTTTCTTTCTTGCCAATCTTACGTAATAAACTGGCCCTGCTGTATTTCCAGATTGAGCCACAAATTTTATTCTTAGATGATCTTTTCCTTTTATTAATGAATCTGGAATAATATATTCTGCATCTTTAAATTTTTGTTCATTCCATTTATCAGCAATATTTTCTGTAAGAAGTTTTTCATTGTCTACATAAATATCAAATTTCCTGTTGCCTTTTTCATTACCCCAATAGCGTACAATCAAATTCAAATCAAGTTCATTATTTGTGTTGAGGTTAAAACTGAAATAGCCGCTATCTTTTGCATCACGCCAAAAAGCATCTAAATAATTTCCTGAATATGAATTTTGTTTTTCTATGAAATGGTCTGCTTCCGGTTGTTGTTCTCCCGGAGCAACAAAATCAACAGTACGTGTTTGAAGTTCCAGTTCCTTTTTTTCTTTTATGGCAATTGAATCGAGATAAGAATGATACTGTGTATTAGATAAAGCCATCCAGTACATCATATATCTTGCATCGTGAATTGTATAAAAAGGTTGAAGTAAAAGATCTGATGAGTTGATCATTTTAATTTTAGAAATAGAAAAGTATAATGGCTTTCCTGCTACAGGGTTTAATTTATCTGTTATAGATGCAATATTATCTTCAATTATTATGGGAGCTTTATCTAGCGGAAGTTTTTTGCCACTGGCAATATGGGCCCATCTACTGTCATCCGCAATCAAACCTTTTAAGTCTTCCGAACTTGTTTTTGCACCTAATAAAATCGGGCCATGCATCAGGGCAATATAATTAGGTACATTACTTAATGGGATAATCTTGTTATGCATTGGTAATTCTATTTGTACAACATCACCCTTCTTCCATAATTTTTCAATAGTAATATAAGATGAAGGGTGAGCAGTAAAGGATATTGCTTTTCCATTTACCCTGATTGTTAAGGTTCCATCGGTTACCCAATAAGGGTAACGAACCAATAATTTAAATTTACAGGCTCCGGATGTAACTGTCAGTTTTGTTTGTGCTTCATAAGGGAAAGCAGTTTCCTGTTTAAGTTTTATACCTTTCTCTTTCCAGTTTAGTTCGGATGCGATAAATAGATTAAGAAACAATGAATCATGCTGATGCGTATAAATAAACTGACTGTATTTGCTATGATTTTCCATACCAGTACCTACACAACACCACATTGCCTGATTAGGTGAAGAATACACCCTGTAATGATTGGGGCGTGCAGGTGTAAAATAAACATATCCACCAAGTACCGGGTGTTGCGTTGAAAGAATATGATTGTACAATGTTCTTTCATAATAATCTACATATTTAGCTGAAGGATTTGCTCTGAATAAGTCTTCTGTCAATTTCAGCATATTATAGGAATTACAAGATTCCGGACCTTCCACATCATTTATAAAATCTGAGCAGGCTGCCTGGCCCGGAAAAAATTCTCTTCTGCTGTTACCACCAAATGCAAGGGTACGATTCGAGGTAACTGTTTCCCAGAAGAAACTTCCTGCTTTAAAATATGTTTCATTTTTACTAAGCTCAGCAATACGTTGAAAACCGATTGCTTTGGGTACTTGGGTATTAGCATGTTTGTTGTCAAGATTGTCAATTTCAGCAGACATTGCATCTAACAACATTCTATGAGAGAATCTTTTTGCCGCTGTCAAATATTTTTCATTTCCTGTTATTTGGTACGCATCAGCAAAAATTTCATTCATGCCACCTTGTTCTGTGTCTAGCATGGATTGCATCTGGGCATCTGTTAATGATGCAGTAATGTTTATGCCCCAATCACAAAATTTTATGAAAACAGCTTTAGCATCTTCATTGCTGGTATATACCCATGCATCTCTGAGCCCTGCATATATTTTATGTACATTATACCAGGGAGCCCAAGATGAATGAAAGGCAGCAAAGTCGCCTTTTTGAAAAGTGCTCCATAACTTATTACTGTTCGGAACCGCTCCTATATAACCATCTCCCCAAGCAGAATTATTCAAGGAATTTGCAGTCTGGCAGGCTTTTAATTCTGCAACCATATATAACAGACGTTTCCTGCATTCTGCATTATTTGTTGCTGCAACATTTATAGCCATTGCAGATAAATAATGTCCGCCGAGATGTCCTTCCAATCCATCCCAGTTAGGATAACCAGAAGCTTTTGGAGGTAATCCTGCTTCTTTTCTGAACCCTGCTAATAAACGGTCTACATCATATTTCAGCAGTGTTTGAATATTAAGGTCACGTGCATCTTTAAATGGACTATTGAGTAGTGTAACATCCGTTAATGAAAATTCATTGGAATATAGTTTATCCTGAGCATTTGAATAAGAAGTTATTAAACAACTGAATACAAAAAACTTGATTGTTTTAGTTTGAATCCAATCTTTAAACCCTTTGAGCTTTTGTTTGTCTATCATTGAGTAATGTTTTATTTTATCTTCTGCTAAGCATCCGGTAAAGCCGCATAATTAGTATTATGTATATCTTTCTACCAGTTTACTTTCTTACACAAATTCCAATTGTTATAAATCAGTTCAAATTATTGATCGATCTATTATTTTGATTTTTTTGCCTATTACTTGTTTACTAAAATTGTTTTACATAACAATACAACTTATTCTGTTTCTTTGATCTGATAACCTAATAAAGAAAGCATCTTTACTGCATATCGTTTTCCCAGTTTTCTATATCCTTCTGCAGTGAAATGCAGTTTGTCCGGAGCAGCAGAACAACCGCTTGAAGAAATAACGAATGAATTCGGAATAGTTTGCGGTAGCATGGTAATGATTCTATTCATACTGGCACAGGCACCTCCCTGATCTGCATTTACTAATTCTCCTGCGAGCATTGGTACAGAATTGGGTTTTAGCTGGAGATCCTTTAATATATTGTCGTAAACCACTTTTACTTTTTGTGGCCATAAGCTATCATTAGTATTTGACTCACCTTGATGTATCAAAATACCTTTAATTACACCATCTTTCTGAGCTAACTTAGCCATCTCTATAAGTCGTGCATAAGGATTACCATCGTATTCTTTGATCATATTAATCATCCATGATGGGGCAGTAGTAACATAAGACTGGTAATTATCTTTGTCAAATAATTCGATTTTACAACCTCCAATGGATACATTAATTATTCCTATTCTGATATTTTCCGGAAGATTAGCAACCATTGTTCTGCCAAAGTAATCAGTAGGGGTAAGCCCTGTTTTGCAACGGCATAGCGGAGGAACCGCTGCATACCAAATTCCTTTGGTTCGGGATAAATTGGGACAATCAACTGTTTCTAAAACCTGAAAACGATTATTTACAGTTGTATCCTGAGGTTCAAATCTTGCATTTCCCTCCATATTTGACTGGCCGAAACTGAGAAATATATAAAAATTTTTATCCTGAGAAAAACTTTTTAAATTAAGTGTCATAAGTACAATTAAAATATAAAGTTTAAATTTTGTTTTCATTTTTCTTTTATTTTTTGAAATGAGTGGAAAATTTTGATTACTTAGCCCAAGCCATTCCTTCAGGGGAACGCATCCATGAAAATAGTTATCCAGCACTTTTAGTGTTTCGGCACCCTGCACCGTTTCAAAATGAAAGAAATAGCCAAAAGAATAACCTTGCTCAAATAGCAAAATGAATTAAATACAGATAATATTATAAAATAATTATTTAAATATTATCTGTGTAAAATTGTAAAGGTTATTTCTCCATACTGGCCAGGTATGCCCTCCGGGATATTCATAATAAGTGTATTTAATATTCATTTCCCTGAATTTCGAAAGCATGGTTATACAATTGTTATAAGCGATATCTTCTTTGCCTCCGATAGCAATCCAGAATTTTTTCAAATTGTTATTGATAGTATCAACATTATTTTTCATAAACGCATACTGAGGATCTGAAAGAGCAGGTTGGTTAGCCCACCATCCAGAACTGAAGATGCCCAGATAAGCAAACATGTTTGTGTTTTTAATGCCGGCATACAAGGTTTGTAATCCACCCATTGATAAACCTGCCAGAGCTCTGCTACCTGGCTCTGCTGTTACCCTGTAATTTGATTCTACAAATGGTATAACAAGTCGTTTCAACTCATTTTCGAATGTTTTTAACGCTTGTTCATTAAATCCACTGATTCCTGAACTAAAATTACCGTCCATCATCACAATGAGCATCGGATTTGCTTTTTTTCCGGCAATCAGGTTGTCTAAAATCAAATCTGTTTTTCCCTGTGCAACCCAAGCTCTTTCATCTTCACCGCCTCCATGTAATAAGTATAAAACAGGATATTTTTCAGTAGTATTTATATCATAACCCGCAGGTATATAGATATATAATCGACGCCATGAATTGGTAATAGCAGAGAAATATTTTTTTATTCTAATTTCGCCATGAGGAACATCTTTCTCAGCATAATAATCTGCTCCTCTGAAAGGAATTTCTATACCACTTGCCATACGACTCATTCCGTAATATGTTTCACTTGAAGGGTCCGCAACAGCAAAGCCGTCAATCAGTAATGAGTAATAATGAAAACCTTCGCTTATTGAATCAGTTGTTGTTTCCCATACACCCTGGCTGTTTTTTGTTAAATCATATTTCTTCCCAAGATCAATTTGTACTTTTTGTGCCTCTGTTGCATTTATATGAAATACCACACGATTGTCTGGTAATATTTGGGGATATTTTGCGGCACGCACATTAGAAGTTGCAGGAGTTCCCAATACTGTATATTGAGCGAAAGAAGCAATATCAACCGGTTTAAAAAGAAATTGGGAGAACATGTAAAGACTGTTTTTCCAGACTTTAAAATCATGTATACCTGGTTCTATATAATATATATGAGGAACATCCTTTTCATACAAATAATCATGTAATCTTTTGCTGAAAGTAATTAAACCGTCAGCATCACCACAGGAAATCCAAAGTAACTTCAGTTTTTGCTTAGCTGCTTCTGTATCAGGCACAAGCTCCTGAGGTTTTTTAGTATTAGGAGCAGAAGAAAACCCACCAATCCATGCAAACTTATCCAGGTTACCGAGGCCAAAGTTTAAAGATTGTCCGCCACCCATGGAGAGGCCGGCAATAGCACGGTGCTCTCTGTCAGCCAGCACAGGATAATTTTTTTCAATAAACGGAATTAAATCATTCAGCAAATCTTTTTCAAAATTTGCAAAGGCCTCTACTTTTTCCGGTGCCATTATATTACCAGCAGCTCTGTCATCTTTCATAGCTCTGCCGTTTGGTAATACAACAATCATTGGTACTAATTTACCTTCTGCATACAGATTGTCCAGAATGACCTGAGGCTTTCCTCCGTTAAGCCATTCTTTTTCATCGCCGCCAATACCATGCAACAGGTATAAAACCGGATATCTTTTTTTTGAGGAAAATCCAGGTGGTGTGTAGATTAAACTTTTTCTAACTGTACCAACAGTTTTTGATAGATAACTGATTGTATCTATTTTCCCATGCGGTATTCCTGTTTTTAGAGAATCAAACCCTTCTGGTGCATGTTTAATTATATTTTGTGCTAGCGCAGTTGAGCCAATTAATATGGATACTGCAAACATGGTAAATAAATTTTTCATTTAAGGTATTTTATAAGTTTTATCAATAATTGGATATGGGGTTAATTATCTGGTATTTACCACTTAAATGCAATAGGCTGAACAGGTATAATAACCCATCATAATAGGGATCAAAATAACCATCTTCATAAGGTTCCAGTTTGGAATTCCATAAAGCAGTTACAAAATCCAGGCTATTTTTTTCTTTATTTAAAAGAGAAGTTGATGTTGCAGTAGCAACGAAGCCAAGCGAGTGCCTTAATTTTTTAAAACCACCAGCCGATAAAATAAATTCCGGTTTTTCTCCACTTAGCGTATATTGATCTTCAAAAGTATTAATCCCTTTTGATCGAAGAAAGTTTTGTAAACGGTTAGCATAATTTTCCTGCCATATTTTATCTTTACCAAACCAAACATAATCCATAGCTATATTCATTGGTACTCTCCATGAATCATAACGAAAAGTTGAGGTTCCCCAACGACTGATTCTTGGTTCTCCACTAAACTCTGTATTGTCGGCAGTAAGGCCTGTCACCGAATCACAGGCCCTATGTAAGAAAAACCTTGCTGTATCTGCACATTCTTTATAAAACTGTTCATGGCCATCTTTGGCATATAAAGCCCATATTTCGTAGAAAGCAGGTAAATGATAAGAGGGGTCTGTCCAGTTGTAGCCTCCTCCTTCCGGTACAAAGCTTATTTGTTTATGTTCAATATTGATGATATTGAACATATTGTCTGTACCATCCTTCTTCCACATGGCATCTAATATTCTTCTTGCTTTACTATAATAATTAATGCCGGTGTTGTTTCCCCAACGATTGGAGGCAAATAGCAGGCTTGTGATAAAATATAATTCACCATCAGAAGCAGATCCTTCCGAATTTCTTTTCATTGTTTTTGGATTGATGCTCCATGCAAAATATCCTTCACGCGGTCCGTTCTGATGTTGCAAATATTTTTCAGACCATCTCCATATCCTGTCAAAAACTTCCTTTTTATTGAGTTGAACGGCAATCATCATGCCATAAGACAACCCTTCTGTACGGGCATCATTATTTTTTAAGTCTGATATATAGGCCATAGAATCACCAACTTCAAAATAAATACGGTCAGGGCCTTCAAAAAGGTCGAAATAGGCTTTGTCTATTTTTTTATTAATATCTGAATCGCTATATCCCGCTTCACGAAAAAGATTTCTGTATTTGCCAGACTGATTTGTTGAAGATGGTTTAAAATCTTCAATCGGTGTTTGCGCAAAACAATGCTGAATTGTGGTAATGGATAAAAACAGGAAAATGGAGTATTTGAAATACATATGCAGTTTTCATTTACTTTAATTGTCAGAAAAATGATTACTAGTATTTTGATTAATCCTTAAACAGAAGCGGAGCAAATGCATACAAGCTTCTTCTCCATGATTGCCATTCATGTGCAGTTTCAGGTGAAATATAGGATACCCCTTTAATGCCAGCTTTATTCCATTCTTCAGCTGCAGCCTGAATATTTGCAGAGCCACCTTCACGACTGCCAAAACTCATAAATACAACTTTCACATTCTTTTTAAAACCCTCTATATCTGTTATTTCTGTTGGTGAAAAAGTGCCACTGCTAAACATACCAACATAAGAGAATTTAGTTGGATCTGAAACTACAATAGAGTGTGTTTGCATTCCCCCCATGGATAAGCCTGCCATAGCTCTATGGCGCTGATCTGCTATAACACGATAAGTTGTTTCTATATAAGGAATCAAATCATCGAAAAGTATTTTCTGAAATTGTGCAGAAAAATTTGGCCTGTCAATTGGAGTACCACCAGCAGGCACTGATTGGCCAGGTACAGGGCGTTGCCCCTGAGCATTCATACCAGGCCTGGGACCGCGGGGAAGATTAACACTACTATTTTCCATAACAATAATGAAAGGGTTCAATTTGCCATCAGCTATAAGATTGTCCATAATCAAGTTTGCATGCCCCTGATTGCCCCAGCCTGTTTCATTTTCTCCCATTCCATGCTGAAGATAAAGTACCGGGTAAGTTTTATCTTTATCCTTATCATAGCCAGGTGGTGTATAAATGTAAACACGGCGAATACTATTGGTGGTTTTAGAGAAGTATTGGTTTTCACGTAACTGACCATGAGGAACATTTTTAAGTGCGTATATATCCTGATCTTTAGCGGGAATTTCAATGCCACTTCCCCAACGGCTTGCTCCATAAAAGTATAAGCTACCTGGATCAGGGACAGATGCGCCATCAATATTAAGTTGGTAATAATGGAAACCTTCATCCTGTGGTGCAGATTCACCAATCCATACTCCTGCAGTATCTTTTGTTAAATCATATTTTTTCCCGCCAATATCAAGCTGAACCAGCTGCGCTTTTGGTGCCGGAATACTGACCCGAACAATACCTTTTGAATTGACCTGGGGAAATTTCTTTTCCGGCTGGGTAGTTGCAGAAGGTTTAAAGTCTTCTGTAAAAGTTGATTGGTTAACCTGAGCTGAAACAGTTATTGTTCCGCCAAAAAGTAAACCAAATAATAGAATTATATTTTTCATAATTATTGTTTTTTGGCAATCAATCTTTTGTCAAATTATTGTTGTTTTGAAATTATTTCACAAAGCGAATATTTTTAATTAGAATAGTTCCATCTGCACCAGTAGGGAATTTTATAAATACGTCATGATGACCTGTTATATTCTTAACTGATTCAGAAAAAATCTTCCAGTTATTTTCTCCGGAAATAGTAATAGGTATTGTTGCTATTAATTTACCGTTCTTTAAATCATCCAACCATATTTCAAGCTTTCCTGCAACTGTTGCAGAAGCTGTAACCTCAACAAAAGAAGGAGACTTTTTACTTAATTCGATGCCTGATATCATTAACCATCCTCCATTGGAAGATGTATTTGTTACAACTTTATCCGTATCTTTTTTAATTGTTTTTACAGAAAAGTAATTGCAGAAACCAGCAGTACAAATTGGAGAGTATCCATCTTTACAAATAAAAAAATCAAAATCTGCAGGCTTACCTTCTGCAAATATCCCTACACTGGTTCCTACCCAGGAGTTATACCCTGGCTGCGTTTTATCAATATTCAGGGAACTTATAACTTTCCCCAGAGCAATCCAGGAATTACCATTACCACTATAATAAGCGGTTAAATTGTGTTCGTTTCTTTCCAGTTTTAACCAAACAATATTCCCAAACCGGTTAGGAATACTCATTTCTTCTACATCTGACTTAAAAATGATTTTTTTACCATTATCATAACCGGAATATAATCTTACAATGACTTTTTGGTTCCCGTTGGTAAGATAAATACCTGCTTTTGCTGCTGTGTCTTTTGCATTAAAATCAACTTTTGTTACTGTAGTATAATAGTGATCTGTTTCTTTTTGTACCAAATGTGTACGAATGCTGTCAGGTATAAGTCTTAACCAACCTTTTCTTGCTGTAAGAGAAAAATTTCCCGCTGCTTTTCTGGTTAAGAAATGCCAATATGCACCTAATGTATCATTATCAAAATCATCGCTTTGCACACTTCTCCATAAAATACCTGATTGTGTTAAATTGGGCTTTGGAATTGGTTGAGTGGTTGGAGCCAATCCCCAGGGCCTGTCTCCTTCCCAAATTACTGGGTATAAAGATGTTTGACGGCCAGTTCCTGACCAATCATCCCCATCATATTTTTCATAACTCTGACCAATGGTCCACCAGGAACCATCAGCTAATTGAACAGGAGCTGCAATATGGTTTGGGCGACGGAATCCAACAGTAGGATCTGTAACAGGTTTAAAGAAATCACCTAATCTTTCCCAATAAGAGGAATCACTTGTTAACTTTTTGGTTCTTAAAACATATTGCCCACCAGAAACATCCCCGGCAGGGAAGTAAAAATAATACCCGTTACGTTTGCACATAACTGGGCCTTCTGCCCAACTATATTCGAGGTTTGCATTGATCCAGTCAAGATTGATTACAGTATCAGTAAGTTGCCCATCCCTGCCAAGAGCTTGAATACGGTTAACTTTCTGCCCATTTTTAATAACCATGTAGGGTTTACCATCATCATCTACGAAGATGGAATTGTCATAACCTAATGGGCCTGTCACCGGATTCGTTTTTACCTGAATTGGATCAGACCATGGTCCTTTTGGTGAATTTGCTTTACAAAACCATTGGCCACCTGATGAAAAATATATCCAGTATGAACCATAGAAATAAGTGATGGCACCTTGCCAAATTCCGGCTGAAGGACGATCATTTACAAATGTTGCAGCTTTTGCTGGTGAAACTACTCTGCCAATTACTTCCCAATGAACTAAATCTGTAGAGTGATAAATTGGCAGATAAGGATTAAAATGGAAAGAAGAACCACAATGATAAAAATCATTACCTACTTTAAGCAAGGTAGGGTCCGGATGATCACCCGGTAAAACGGGATTAATATAGGTATTCACCTGCTGATAATTGGATTGGGAATCTTTATTAAAATTTTGGCTATATAGTAATGAAGAGTTTGCTATGATTAAACAAGCAAATAAAAGTTTCTTGTAAATAGTATAATTCATTATGTTGCTTTGAGCTTTATTTATGATGACTAATTTTATTATTTTAATGACTGATATTGCTTGATGAAATCTGCTGCTTCCATCATAGTTGTTATCCAGATGTTTTTTTCATTTTGTTTCAGATAATGCAAAAAAATGTTGTGTTCACTGATTGATACATTCAATGAATTGCCGCCTCCAACCCCATGAAACAAAATAACCAGTAGCGAATTTGTTAGTTCTGCTTTATTTACCCATTCAATCAGCTGATTGGCAGTATGATTGTTAACCACAAAGCAATCCACATTGTATACATCAATTTTATCAATGGTGTGCATCTCATTTCTAACAGCTCTTGCAGCTACAAAATCATTTTTCATAGTAAGCATAAAAGCGGAATCACCAATCTTCATATCACCACAGGTAAATGCAAAAGTTCTTTTTGTTTTTCCATCAAGAGCCTGTAAAAATAGGTTCGTCATTTTTATTTCATCTGTCATTCTTTGTACAGAATAGCTATTCAGATCGTAATCTGCCTTTACCCATTCTCTACCTTGTCCGCCCATACAGGGATGGAATAATGTATGATTACCCAATTCATAACCTTTGGAAGCAACTTTCTTCCAGTCATTCAATCTGTCTTTAGAAAAATAGGCCGTTATGTAAAATGTAGCTTTCAGCTGTAATGAATCTAAGACTGGAACAGCATTATCTAATTGTTGAGGAATAGCATCATCATAAGTTAATACAACAGCACATTTATGGCCATGCCAAACAGTATTGTTTTGGGCAATGCATTGACAAGAGATGAATATAATGAAACAAGATATTAACAACTTATTTTTCATCCTTTAATTTGCTTTTGTATAATTCAGAAATTTATTTGCCCAGGGAATAAAATATTTAAAGTTTGGTGCATCCGTATGACCGCCATCGTGTTGCCGCCAGGCAAGTGTTCCATCCAGCATACTTGTATTGAAGGGTGGCATTTTTTCAGTAAGATAATCATTGGAAACACCAAGATCTTTTACTCCCAATAATTTAAATACCGTTCCAGCTGCTATAGCAGCCATATAACTGCCCTGGTGATCCAGCCAGTTTGCATCTCCTTTCCCTGGAACTCCATAACTAATAAAAGTCAGTCGTGGTGCACAAAGTGCGATTAACTCATGAGCATCCACAGTTAAATCACATCCAGTTTTAGATCCGTATTTTGATTCAGATGCTCCGTATTTCAAAAAGTTCCCTGCCATCCAGTAATATTCCCCACCTGTAAGGCTTTCTACTGCTTCTCCAAATACACGGCGTTGAAGCGTTGCGCCTCCTTTACCTGATGAGCCTATCAGACCTACTGCAAATCGTTGCTCAAATGCAAGTGTAACCAAAGCGGCTTTACCATAACGTGATACCCCTTCAATGCCCACTTTCTTAGCATCCACTAAACTATCTGTTTCCAGATAATCCATTGCACGTGCAGCTCCCCATGACCATGCACGTAAAGCTCCCCACTCTTCGGGTTTACGGGGCTGGCCTTTGTTCACTAATCCAATAATGCCTCTGGTTATACCGGCACCATTATCGGCCTGAATGCTATTCGGATCAATTGTAACATAACCCCAACCCGCAGCCAGTAACTGTTCAGTGGGGGAAAGATTTTCAACTGCGGGAAGTGCAAAAAAATTCGGTCCGGATAATCTTGTAATCGGACTATAAACGGGATACTTTTCAAAGATGGACTTCAAGGAAGTATCATATTTTATCATCATTTCCTTAAAAGCTGTATTCAGTTTTTCCAATTCTCCTGCCGAAGGTTGTGCCGGTGAAGGAAAAGAAGGGAATCCAAACATCATTAAAACCGGAACAGTCCCTTTAACATTCGTCGGCAATACTTCAATCATATTAATATCCACATGAATCAAGGGATAGGCACTGTTGTCAACATGCCCGGTTAATTGCTTAACTATTGCGGGTGTACGGCCAATAAATTCATGATCAGTTATTTTAACTGTCCATGTTACTTTAGGAAGTTTTTCAGGTAGCTTCCCATACATTTCCAGTTCCAGATCTTCTGCAATTTCCGGGCGTCGTTGTTTCCACCATATTTCAGGAGTAGTGACCTTTATATTTTTTTTAGTTGTTAGTATTTCGGGCAGGAGGGGGCAAGGATTTGCCAATGATTCGTCATAGTTAGCATGGTTAGGTGCTGCAGCATCTCCACTCGGTCCGGGTCTTAATTGCTTTATACCCAATTGCTGCATCATGTTATCATGGTCCTGCTGGGCAGTAAATGTTACCAGACGAGGATATTTACTGCTATCAATTCCAGAAGATTGAGCTATGTTAGCGGTAGTTATTATTGAAATTGATAAAAGGCAAAGTAATTTTCTCATGGATTTAAATTAAAAAGCAGGTTTTCAATTTTATTTTTAATGATCTGTTCTGAACGGTGATGCAGGTAATCCTTCTTTATTATATAAATTTGCCCCATCAGGATTGTCGGCCCAGGCATATCTTACGTACATTGGATGAATGACATGCTCATTCCAGACAATTATTTTATCACCCTCTATCTTTGCTTTAGCCCAAACAAATTTTTTATCTTCTCCTGCAATAGAAAAATAATGTAACTCTTCACCATCATTTGTCATTAAACCCGAACCTGTATTGGTAAATGAAACAATGATGTTATTATTCTCAATGGCAAAGGATTGATATAATGGACCGGTATACACTATATCTTTTTCATAATATGCTATTTTTTCAGCAGCCAGGGCTAATCTGTCACCCACATCTTTTTTTCTGTCCGGATGAATGTCATTCCATTCGCCCAAATCAATGGCAATTGCCATGGCGGTATTGGGAACAGATAATGTGTTTAACTGTGCTTCCCGTAATTCAGCCCACTGGCTTTCTGATGGCAGGTAATTCATATCCATAAATCCGGGTAACTGAACAAATAAAAATGCAGCTTCAGGTTCCTTCCATTTATTTCTCCAATCGTTTATTAATGCTGCCTGCAATTTTTCATACTCTTTCGCTCTTCCTGTATTGGATTCTCCCTGATACCAAAGAAACCCTTTACATGAAAAATTGGTAACCGGAGCAATCATTGCATTAAATAATGCAGCAGGCTGGTTTTGTGCACTCACACCACCTCCACCAAAACCCCTTGCAGGAGGATATACTGCTCCAACTTTATATTGCCAGTATCCTTTTAAATCAATGGTATCTTTTCCAGAAAATAAATAATAAGGTTTATCCGGTACAAACCCTCCTTTGCCTGCATTGTTTTGGACTTTAATTACGATAAGATTTTTGCCTTCCTTTAGTATTCCAGCAGGTACAGTATACCTTCTCTGCGGGTACATATAGGTTGTGTTGCCAATCTGCACTCCATTAATATAAACATTATCGGCATCCACTATCCTTCCCAGAAAAAGTCTGGCTGAAATATTAATCATTGATTTAGGCACTTCAATTTCTTTTCTGTACCAAACAATCCCATCTAAATCTTTAACACCCTGGTCTTCCCAATACCCGGGAACAGAAATTGTATGCCATCTTTTAGGAAGATAGCTGGTATCATACCACTTTCCTGCTATACCTTTATCTTCCGGTTTTGTACCAGGAAAATTGGCAAATGATTTTCTGTTTAAGCTGTTAATATATGCAGTGTCTTTATTTTTTTGAATACTATGTTCAATAAATTCAAAATTCTTTAATGCATCTTCACTTATCCATGCTTCTATAGGGCTACCCCCTACACTGGCATTAATCAATCCTATGGGTACCTTATATTCTTCATACACTTTCTTTGCAAAAAAATAGGCAACAGCAGAAAAATCCAATACATCTTTAGGATTAACGGATTTCCAATAACCGTTGGGTAAATCATCCTGTGGTTTTTGCAAATCAGTTAAAGTAGGAATCCAGAAATGCCTTATTTCCGGATTATTGGCAACTGCAATTTCATCAGCATATCTTACACTGTGCAATTGCATCTGATGTACCATATTGGATTGGCCAGAACATATCCATACATCTCCAAACAAGACATTATTTACTATAATAATATTTGAAGCTGTAAAAGTTAATTGATAGGGCCCTCCGGCTTTTGTTGGAGGCAAAACCACATTCCAATTACCACCAGTATCTGCAACAGTTTTGTATACCCTATTATTAAAAGAAATTTTTACTTTCTCTTTTTTGGCTGCCCATCCCCAGATTTTCACAGGTATATCTCTTTGCAAAATCATACTGTCTCTGATTAATCTGGGCAGGCGCAATTGTGCAAATGAAATTGTAGTGCTGAAAAGAGCAACACTGCATCCCACTATGAGTTTTTTCAGTTTCATAGTTATTGTATATATGGAACAATGGTTATAATTTTCCCATCCGCATCATACTTCAATTCTGTTACTTTTACTGATCGTAAATGTGTTACTCCATTGCTTAAACTGCTATCATGGTAAAATAAATACCATTTGCCTTCAAACTCACAAATGGAATGGTGTGAAGTCCAGCCTATCACAGGTTCCAAAATCCTTCCGCCATAAGTAAAGGGCCCATATGGGTTGTCTCCAATTGCATAGCATAGGAAATGGGTATCGCCTGTTGAATAAGAAAAATAATACTTGCCATTGTATTTGTGCATCCAGGATGCTTCAAAGAATCTTCTGTCAGTATCACCCTGTAATAATGGTTTGCCTTCCTCATCCAGAATTATCACATCTTTCGGCGCTTCGGCAAATTCCAATAAATCATCTGTAAGCTTTGCCACTTTAGCACATAAAGCAGGTTCATTTTCATTGGGTAAAAATGCAAAAGGACTTTCTGCCTGGTCACCATTAAATGTTCCGGCTCTCCAGCGTTGTAATTGCCCCCCCCCATATTCCCCCAAAATAAATATAATAGCTACCATCTTCATCTTGAAGCACAGCAGGGTCAATTGAAAAACTGTTTGTAATAGCTTCCGGCTGCGGAATAAATGGACCTGTTGGGGTATCACTTACTGCCACTCCTATACGAAAAATGCCATCATAATCTTTTGCGGGAAAGTATAAATAATATTTGCCATTTTTTTCTGCTGCATCAGGAGCCCACATTTGTCGTTCTGCCCATTTCACATCTTTTACATGCAATGCAACTCCATGATCTGTTGCTATTTCATCAACAGGTGTATCCATAGATAAGATATGATAATCTTCCATTGCAAAATGGCTCCCCAAATCATCAAATGCATCTCCGGCATCTATATCATGTGATGGGTAAATATAAATTTTACCGTTAAATACATGTGCGGAAGGGTCTGCGGTATAAATACTTTTTATTAAAGGTGCTGATATAGCGTTTAATTTTTTTTCTTCTGACATTAGTTTAAATTTTGTATGGTTATACTAGATATTTTTATGAATAGAAAGTAGTTTGCATTAATATGCTTTGCGCCGTTCAGCCAGTTCATCCTGCATCTTGATTTCCATGCTTTTATTTATCTTATAGAAAAACAGTAAAATAATTACAAAGACAATGGCAATGGCCGGATAAATACTTGTTGCTAAACGAATGCCCGATATGGCTGATGCACTTTGTGCAATCCATGAAACATTTGCAGGAGGGGCCACATAGCCTGACCATTGCAATAACATACTGCTGATTGCGCCTCCAATGGCTAAACCAACTTTTAATCCAATTACAATACCTGCGAATACAATGGCGGTTGACCTTCTGTTAAACTTCCAGTCTGAATAATCGGCAACATCTGCCATCATTGCCCATGGTACCGGCATGGTAATACCCCAGGAGAAATTAAAGAGTATCTGTAAGATTAAAACCAGCGCAATTCCTGTAGGAGGAACTATATAAAATAAAGCAGCGAAAACAGTGGCCAAAGCTAAACCCAATACAAATACATTTCTCTTCCCAATCCGGCTAACCAGGAGGTTTGAAACTATAATACCTAAAATACTGGCTAACTGTCCAAAAATATTTGTAATCCCAAATACGCTTCCTGCTACATCTGCATTATTACCAGCCATCCCTATTTTTTCAAGGAGGCCAAATGTACCATGGTTCAGATTACTTAGAAATACAGTCATGCTAGAAATTTCCAGATTGTATTGAAAGAAGAACAGCAGCATACCATTTCGTACAGCCAGAAAAATAAACATCATTACGAAAATCAGGAACATAATCACCCATGGGCCATTTTTCATTAAGTCCGATATATCCTGCTTAAGTGATTGTTTTTGTTCAGGATTGGGTTTAACCCTTTCTTTTGTCCAGGAAAATGTAGCAATGAAAAATAAGACTGCCAGTGCACTGAAAATTCCCATCGTAATCATATATCCTTTTGCACTGTCGCCTTTCCCAAAATGGCTGACCATTGGAATAGCAAAACCCTGAATTGCAATGGTGGCCAGAACCACAAATACAAAACGGAAAGAGAATAAACTGTTTCTTTCTTTCTGATCTCCGGTAATTACACCACTAAGAGCAGAATAAGGAATATTGTTAGCAGAATATACCAGCATTAAAAGGATATACGTTGAAAATGCCCATATAATTTTTCCGGTTTGTCCTAAGTCCGGTGTATAAAAAGCAAGAAATCCAAATATCCCAAAAGGGATAGCTGTCCATAAAATCCAGGGCCTGAATTTACCCCATCGGGTATTGGTCCGGTCGGCAATTACACCCATTACCGGATCTGCAAAAGCTCCAACCAGGCGGCCTACCAGAAAAAGGACGGCTATTGCAGTGGCACTGATACCAAAAGTGTTGGTGTAAAAACTAAGTTGCAGCAACATGATGGTTTGAAAGATAAAATTTGCTGCGCTATCGCCTAAGCTAAAACCTACTTTTTCCAGTACTGATATTTTTTTCGATGACTGATCCATAGTATAAGATTAATATGCTTGAAGAAATGTTTACGTATATGATTATTGCTTTTGCTTAGTCAGTTCAATTAGTTTATAATAAGCTTCTTTAGGGATTAAATTCCTGTCGAATAACAATGCATAATTTGTACGTCCGCGAACAGGGAAATCATTCAGCCAGGATTGTCCGTCATCAACTCCCCAAAAGGTTATACGGCTTATATGTTTCTTATATTTCAGAAACAGGGTAAACAAATCTGAATAAGACTGTGTTAATTTTTGAGAAACAGAATCAGGTAAACCTTTAGTATAAGGATTTATTTTTTCATTATAGGCTGCTGTCTGGCTGATATCTGCTGAACCCGGCCTGCCAGTGGGGTTTGGTAATACACTTAAGTCAAGTTCAGTAAACATCACTTCTATTCCCAAAGCAGCAAACTCTTTTATGCTTTCTTCTATTTTATCCAAAGGAACATCGTTCATATGCCAATGTCCCTGAATGCCTACTCCATCAATTCGAACACCTGCAGCCTGTATTTTTTTAATAATTTCTATGGCACCAGCTCTTTTCTTAGGTTGTTCAATATTATAATCATTATAATAAAGTTTTGTATCAGGTGCGGCTTTAGCAGCTAATCTGAATGCCTCTACAATATAGTCAGGGCCTAATTTTTGGAGAAAAATTGAATTGCGCAATGTGCCGTCTTCATTCAATGCTTCATTTACAACATCCCATGAATAAACTTTACCATTGTATCTGGTGGCAACAGTGGTAATATGATTTTCAAAAAACAATTTTACACTATCTGCATCTTTTATTCTTCTGACAAAGGGAGGTAACTGACTATGCCATATTAAATTATGGGCATTAATTTTTATGCCATACTTTTTTCCGTAAGCAACCAGTTTATCGGCCAGATCAAAATTATAAGCATCCCAGGCAGGGTGAATAATTTCTGCCTTCATGATATTTTCAGGAGTGGCAGCGTTAAATTGTTGATAGATAAGTTTTGTTACGTTAGAATCCTTCTCTTCGATTTGTGCTGTGTTCAGTGCGGTACCAATCAGAAAGTCGTTTTTATAAGCGTCTTTTAAACCGGTTTTTGTTTGGGCATTTGATGTAATGCATACAGTTTGCAGGGCAGCAACAGCAATAATAGTGCTGAATTTTAATTTATGTTGTATCATAATTAGTTTATTAAATATTTGTTTACTTGAGTTGATAATTATTTTATTTCCGTAATAATGTTTCATTCGGTCCTAAATAGCTGGGAAGTAATCCCCCCAAGTCAGCAATAATTTTTTGTAAAACTATTCCTGAATCAATCATCCAGAATTTGATTATATGTTTGCCAGGTTTTAATAATTGATGATTAGTTTTTTTAATTATAATATTATTCCCAACCCAATTATTCCATAAAGCAGGATTATTTTCACCTTCATTTATAGTAATAGTTTGAGGAAATTCATCATCAATAGACAAAGCACATTTTAAAGCGGAATTGTGAAAACCTAAAGTAGGGGAGAAGTATGTATTCAATTGAATATCTCCTTTCCCGTAAGTATAAATTTCAAATTGAAGTGAAGGGGAATTGGCAGAAAGTTCTAACTTTTCAGCAGTAACAGGAAATACACATACCCCGGAATTGTTTCTTCCAATATCAGGAATAACCCTCCAGTTAATTTTTTTTGTGTGTATAGCAGTTGTAAAATTTTCAGCATTTATAGAAACCACACCATTTTTTTCATAAAAAATATTCCCTTTTTCTGAAGCCGGTATTTGATTTACTGCAGATAGTTCTTTTTCATTTGACAATAGAATAGTAGGTTGAACAGAATCAGCCGGAATGTATTTAACTGCTGGCATCCTGTTGTAACGGGGTTCCTGCCAGGAAATATAACCGATATGAGTTTGATCCATCAAGTGATTCCATTTTCCATTATTTAGGTGGTTGTATTCTACTGATAAAAGAGAATCTTTTATATAATATTCTTTAGCTTGATCAGCATACAGATTGGTATTGGCTTCATGCTTTTTAGCTGCTTCCAGATTTAAAGCAACATAATAATACAAATGATATAGATTGTTCAGAGCTTTTACTGGATGAAGAATCAACTGAAAATAAGTATCCTTATATACAGTATCTATTTTTTGATTGAGTTTTTCAGCTTCATTTTGAAGATTTTCTAGCTGACTTACCACGGATTGAAATTCATCGTAATTTTTTAATGAGTAAGTCCTTGCATCCAGCATTTCGGGTTTTCTTCTGGAAGAAATTTGAGCATAAGATTTTGCAATTTTACCTGTTTCAGCCCCATTGGTTTTTCCAAAAATTTCATCTCCCCATTGTGTATAATACCCCGATAAATTAGTTTCATTCCATTTTTTTGTATTGTAGGCATAATCAAGAAAAAAAGTAATTGGCAATTCCATAGGTTTAATATCACCTACATTTACTATCCATATTTTATCTACACCATATTCATAAGCCAGGTGCATTTGTTCCCATACACGGGCGATGTTATTGGTATTGATCCATTTATAGTTTCTTGGACCCCCCACATAATCAAAATGGTAATAAATACCATAACCTCCAGCTCTTTTAGGGTCGGAAAGTTTGGGCAGTTTCCGGATATTTCCCCAGTTGTCATCACAAAGTAATAATGTTATATCGTCAGGCACTTTCATTCCCTTATCATAATAATCCTGCACTTCCTTATATAAAGCCCATAATTGAGGCTGTTGATATGCCGGCTTTTTGGTTACTTCTTCAATTATATTTCTTTGATCTTTGACTATTTTTTCTAATAATTCAGTTGCGGTTCCCTGTGTCATAGGCATATCTCCATCGCCACGCATCCCAACAGTAATAATACTTTCATGAGATTTCATGTTTTCTATGCCTTTTCGCCAAAAACTTCTGAGAGCCGAATCATTTTTAGTATAATCCCAGGGGCCTTTACCATAACGTTTCCATTCCTGTTGCGCTCGCAGCATAGGCTCATGATGTGATGTGCCCATAACAATACCATATTTATCTGCCAGCACCGGATTTAAAGTATCATCATCATTAAAAGCATTGCCCCACATAGCCGGCCATAGATAATTGGCTTTCAGACGAAGCAATAGTTCAAATATTTTTTCATAAACCAAATGATTTACACCTCCAAATTTCTCTTTTGTCCATCCTGAGAAAGCAGGTGCTTCATCATTGATAAATATCCCCCGGTATTTAACGGAAGGAGTTGGAGAATTGAAAATCCCCTTTTTTAAATAAATTTCTTTTTTCTTTATAGTTGGTACATCCGCCCACCAATACCAGGGTGAAACTCCGATTTGCCTGGATAATTCAAATACACCATATGCTGTTCCCCTTTTATCACTGCCTGTAATAATCACTGCGGAACTAATATTTTTTGAAAAAGAATTGACAGTTGAAATCTGAAAAGCTTCCCAATTATTTTTTAAAGTCTCAAGATGTATTTTATTTGAATTTGACAACTTTTGAATTGTTGGTGAAGAAGTAATACACCCGATAATAATCAGATTGTTTTTTGCAGTATTTAGGGTATGAACAATAATGGGTTTTTGGGAAGTAACAGATTCAATATCGGCTTGTAACAATTGTGCAGATTTTTGAATCAACCAATTATCACTACTATCAGTATAGATATAAGTAGTTTGTGAAAAATTTACAATCGGAATGCTGTTTTCAACCTGATGATTAAAAACTTTTAACTGGCCTACAGCTATTATATTTACTGTTAAAGTAAGTAATAGAAATATGCATATTTTTTTCATTTGGCTTGTTTTAACAATAAAAGATTTAAGTATCAGAAACCAATGGAGTTCCCCCCATCAACCGGAAGCACAACACCTGTAATAAATTTTGATGTATTCCCGGCAAAATAAAAGGCGGTGTCTGCTATATCTGAAGGATCACCCAATTTACCCATAGGTGTACGGGACAATACTTTGTTTTTTCTGGCAGGGTCATTATTTAATGCTTTTGCGCTCATTTCAGTCGCAATAAAACCCGGGGCAATACAATTTACCCTGATTCCTAATGGGGATAATTCAACCGCCATGGCCCTTGTCATTCCTTCAATTGCTGATTTCGATGCGCTATAAGCAATTACTTTAGGTATTCCATATTGGGAGGCCATTGAACTGATATTAATAATGCAACCGGTTACATTTTTAATCATCACTTTTACCACTTCCCGGGATAAAGCAAATACAGAAGAAACATTGGTGTACAGGATACGTTGAAAGTCTTCATCAGTGACTTCAGTAAAATCCTTTTTTAAATTTATTCCTGCATTATTAACAAGAATTGAAATACTTCCAAATTTTGATTCAATATCATTTACAAGTTTGGGAATTGAAGCAAGATCATTCAAATCAAATGAGATTGGAATACATAGTTCTCCAAGTTCCTTTTTAGCATCGGTTAGTTTTTTCGCATCACGTCCTATAATAATAGTTGTGATATTTTCTTGTACGAATTTTCTAGCAATTGCCAACCCAATTCCTGATCCACCACCTGTTACCACTGCAATTTTATTTTCCTGATTTATCATTTTTAGTATTATTTAATTTCTGATTTTTTATTTCTTTTAATGGACGATTCCCGAATCAATAATTCTGATTTGATAACTATAGAACTGGTTAATTTAATATCAACATCTCCATTCAGATGATTGATGAGATTCCTGGCCGCTACCTCTCCCATATTGAAGCCTGGATAATCGATTGTTGTGAGGTTTGGTTCAACTATTGTACTTACAATATCATTATTAAAACCAACTACTGCAATATCATCAGGAACCCTGATATTCAGTTCTTTAAAAGTTTGCATTACTATAGCAGCAGAAATATCATTTGTTATGAAAATAGCGTCAGGTAAGGGTTTCATCCTGGAAATATTTTTGGCGGCTTCTATGCAGGTCTGTTTTTGAAGATCGTTTACAATTAAATAATTATGCTTGAATTTTATATTATTATCTTTCAAAGCAGCTTTATAACCCTCCAGGCGATTGTAATAAACGTTTCTGGAAAGGTTGCCTGTCATATGGATAATTTTTTTACATCCCTGTTCAATCAAATGTTGTGTAGCCTCATACCCTGCTTTATAATTATTGATGATCACTTTAGTTCCCGTACTATTTTCTTCCACACGGTCAAAAAATATTACCGGAATATTTTTCCCTGTGAATTGCTCGAAATGGGCCAGGTTTGGGGTGTCATAAGCAAGAGATGCGATTACACCATCTACCCGTTTCTGAAATAAGTTATTAGCATTAGCAACTTCCTTTTTACCCGATTCTCCTGAGTGTGCGATAATGATATCATAGGAGGTTTCTGATAATACCTTTTCAATTCCGGATAATACAGAAACCATAAAATGAGAATTCAATTCATGCATTAATACCCCAATTGTTTGGGTTTTTCTTTTTCTCAGACTGCTGGCAAAATAATTACTTCGATAACCTTTCTTCACGGCAAGGTCCAGAATTTTTTTTCTTGTCCTGGGTTTTACAACAGGGTCGTTTTGTAAAGCCCGGCTAACTGTGGCAGTGGAATAGTTTAATTCTTTGGCAAGGTCGTAAATCGTTACTTCTTTAAACATACAATGGTTTACATGATGCTGTAAAGCTATTTAAAAATTAATTTTAAAAAAAAAAATGTAAACGGTTACTTTTTTCAAAAAAGTATCTATATTCGTTCTGGAAAATGAGATTTCACTATCATTTTTAACGAAAAACGACTGCTATATGCTAACTGCTACAATTCTTTTTGCATTTTTAATAAGTGTTGCAATTACACTTTTTTCAAATGCAACTCTTTCTCCAAAAGAAGTTATAAAGCCATTGCCTCAATTCGATTCAGGATAACTCAAAACTTGCAAATATGTTTTAAAAAAGAATCACTTATACTAATAAAATAATAATTATGTCGATTGCTAAAAAACAAAAATGGGTCTCACCCAGGATGATGATGATGAAAGCATTATTATCATTTTTTTTCCTGATTGCATTAAGCACATTAGGATTTTCTCAAACAAAAATTCAGGTAAAAGGAAAGGTGGTAGATGATGCAGGTAAGCCAATCCCCGGGGCATCTGTTCAGGTAAAGGGGACTATAAATGGAGCAACCTGCAGTGAATCCGGTGTTTTTAATCTGGCTGTAGCGGCAGACAAAAAACTCGTTGTAACCGCTATAGGATATGAAACTAAGGAAATTGCTATTCCTTCAGATACCAAAAACTTTACTATTAAATTGTCTCAGGTATCTGCTGAATTGGAAAAAGTAGTGGTAATTGGTTATGGTTCTGCCAGAAAAAGAGATTTAACCGGTTCAGTTGCTTCAATTAGCGGGGATGCCACTAATGCTGTTCCTGCGGTTGATATTTCCAATGCCCTACAGGGACGTGTGGCTGGCGTGGAAATGTCACAGACATCTACAAAGCCAGGCGCTGGTATGCAAATACGCATTCGTGGTGCTCGTTCATTGAATGCCACCAACGATCCTTTGGTTGTACTTGATGGTATTCCATTTGGAGGATATCTGAATGATATCAGCCCCTCTGAAATAAAGAGTATTGATATATTAAAAGATGCTTCTGCCACTGCTATTTATGGTTCCCGTGGTGCAAATGGAGTTATTTTGGTTACTACAATAAAAGGTACCGCCGGTCAAAAAGCACATATTTCTTACAATGGTTATACAGGGATGAAGAAAGTGTGGGCAGAATATCCAATGATGAACGGACCTCAATATGCAGCTCTCCGTCATGCAAATAATGCTAATGTCAGCACTATTGGTGCAAGTCTGCATAATAATACTTTGGACGAAAACGATAGTACAAATACCGATTGGCAAAAACTGTTATATCAAACAGGGTTTGTTACTAATCAGGATTTAAACATTACTGGTGCAACTGATAAAGGTAGCTACAGTGTTGGATTTACCTACTTCAAAGATCAGGCAGTTATACCTCTTCAGTACTACGAACGGTATACAATAAGAACTTCTCTGGACCAGAAAATTGGTAATTTATTTAGAATTGGATTAACCACCAATAATTATTATGTAAATAGCCATGATCAGAACCTGGGGCCATCAGCTGCCTTGAATCTTACACCTATTATAAACCCATATAATCCAGATGGTTCATGGAAACAACTGGTAAGTATTAATACTTCGGGTTCACAATGGGTATATACAGCCCATGCATTAAATAATTTGGGCGATAGTTATATTGATTTAACCAGAAGTTATAGTTCCTACAACAGCATATTTGGTGAACTTAAGATTCCTGGTGTGGAAGGCTTAAAGTATCGTGTTAATCTGGGATTAAATTTTCATCAGCACGACTATGGCACTTACACAGGTCAAGGTGTTTTCAGTGGGACTCCTACAACTGCTTCAACTGCTTCAATCAGCAATACCAAACAAGTTGGCTATGCTGTTGAAAACATGTTAACCTATGACCGGACTTTTGCAAAAAAACATAGGGTGAGTGCGGTTGCATTGTATTCAGCTGAACAAAATACTTATTGGTATTCATCAGCTTCTGCAACAGCCATACCATCCGATCAGTTCCAGTTTTATAATTTATCACAAGTAAATGCCCTCCAGAGTGGTGTTTCCACTGTAGGTAGTGGTAATTATTGGCAAACAGGTTTATTGTCTTATATGGGTCGTGTTATGTATTCTTATAACGACCGTTATATGCTGACTGGTAGTTTCCGTTCAGATGCATCTTCTGTACTGGCACCAGGTCATCAATATCATTCTTATCCTGCTGTTTCAGCCGGTTGGAACATGAAAAGCGAATCTTTTATGAATAAAGTTTCAGCTATAGACGCATTGAAATTACGTATTGGATATGGTGAAACTTCTAATCAGGCTATTAGTCCTTATCAAACTCTCGGCGGCTTATCTACAAGTCCGTATAATTTTGGTGCTACAGGTTATGCTATGGGCTATTATGTAAATCAGTTGCCTAATCCTAAATTAGGATGGGAATTCTCTAAAACATGGAATTATGGTGTTGACTTCTCTTTATTTAAAAATAGGTTAAGTGGTACTGCAGAATATTATACCATCAATACCTCTAATGTATTGTTGAATGTCAATTTGCCTTATACTTCTGGTGTAAGCTATTATACAGCAAATATTGGAGCAACCCAAAATAAAGGATTTGAATTATCACTTAATGGAGTAATTCTGGATAATTATAAAGGCTGGTCTTGGGATTTAGGAATTAATGTATATCGTAACCGTAATAAGTTAGTTCAATTGTATAATGGTGATCCGTATGATAAAGGTAATTTATGGTTCCCTGGTCATCCTATCGATGTTATGTATGACTATAAGAAAATTGGACTGATGACATCCGCTGATAGTGCAAGTGGGTATATGAAAGCTGCAGAACCAAGTGGTAATGTTGGTATGATCAAAGCCGCTTACAATATGAACGACCCAACACTAAAATTTGTAAATGGAGTTCCAAATAGAATTATTGGAGCAGGTTCCGCATTAAATAATGATGACCGTCAGATTTATGATATGCAACCCAATTTTGAAGGAGGATTCAATACAAGAGTAGCATATAAAGGATTTGAACTAAGTATAATTGGAGCATTTAAAAGTGGAGGTTTACTGATCAGCACACTTTATTCATCTAATGGGTATTTAAATAATCTGAATACCAGAGCCGGAAATAATGTAAATGTGGATTACTGGACACCCACACATACCAATGCATGGGCACCAAGACCTGGTGGAGTAGGTGGCGATAATCCGAAATACGGAAGTGATTTAGGTTATTTCAGTGCATCCTATCTGAAGGTTCGTGCAATTACATTAGGATATAATTTCGGTCAAAAGTGGATGAAACCTGCAGGAGTTGAAAAAATGAGAGTGTATTGTATGGTGCAAAATCCATTTGTAATGTTCTCTCCTTATACTAAAATGTCGCATATGGATCCTGAAACCAATTCTTATGGCGATCAGAATGTAGCAGTCCAAGCTGCACCGCACCGTATCCTTACCATTGGTACCAATACTCCTTCAACCCGAAATTTTATTGTTGGATTAAATGTAACATTCTAAAAAATATAATATGAAACATATACATATAAATAAATATTTGGGGGCAGTTCTGCTTATACTCTTAATTACAGGATGTAATAAGATCCTGAACGAAACCCCACGCAGTTCATTTACTCCTGTGTATTTCCAATCTGCAAATGGTGTTATAGGAGGCTTAACTGCAGAATATGCTTCCCTAAGAAATATTTACGGACAAGCTTATTTCTGGAATCAGTGCCAGGCAGGAACTGATGAATCAACCTGGGGGCAAAGTGGTTCCAGTGGTAGCAGTATGCAGGCGCATGACTTTTCTTTTGCAGGGGTAACACCAACTCCTTCATTAAATGATGCTGGTATAGTGTGGACCAATGCATTTCCTTATATCAACACGGCCAGTGGTGTAATTGAAAATGCAGCGAAAGCTGGTGTTGCATCTTCCTATATTGCTGAAGCCAGATTCTTCCGTGCTTTCCATTATTTTTTGTTAGTACAAACTTTTGGTGGAGTACCATTGGATTTGGGTGCAGGCAGACTGAGATTCAATACCTCTACTGCAAGCACTTCAGTAAGAGATTCTGTAAGTATTGTTTATACAAAAGCTATAATTCCAGATCTGGACTCTGCTGTAGTCAATTTGCCAACATCACAAAGGGTTACAGGAGCGGTAACTAAACAAGTTGCCCAATTTTATCTGGCAAAGGTTTATCTTACTTATGCATGGTGGCTTTTAAATCCGAATAATATTCCAACATATCCAATCGAATCAGGAAGCCCCAGAATTGACCCAGCCGGGCATAATGCAGCTTATTATTTCCAGCAGGCTTATAATTTAGCAACCACAGTTATTCAAAATCCAGGAACATACGCATTACAGCCAACATTCTATGATGTTAATGTAGGTACTAATGACCGTAATAATGAGTGTATGTTGTATGCAGATCATACACAGGCAAATGCGCAATATGCAGTGAGCAGCCTGACTTATGGTAGTGGTGGTGCTCCTGATAATTTTGCAGGCTGGTTCCAAACCTGGAGTTACCAAACAATAGCAAGTTCTAAGTCTCCAACTTCATGGTCCGGAATAAATGCTGTTCAGCGTATTTCCGCTCAGGGATATGGACGTCCATGGGTACGTGATGCTCCTCCAATTGAGGTATTTACTAAAACATTTGCAGATAAAACAAATGATTCCCGCTACGACGGAACTTTTACAACTGTTTATCGCAGTGATATGACAGAAGCTGGTATTTCTCAAAGCACATTATACAATGCCAACTATTTACCTATTCAGGAAGGAAGTGCAGTGTTGAGTTTCCTGCCAAATGATACTACAGGAATTGATTATTCTAATGCTACATTTAAAAGTAATGTAGGGGCAGGTGTATTACCAGGTCGTGCCGACTATGTGATTGCCCCTAGTGCTATTAACAGGATTGTATATCCGGGAATCTGGAAGCTTGGTCCTTACCGTACTGATAATAACGGTGGGTTAGGAAATCCAAATGCTGGTAGTACCCGTCCTTATACTTGTGCTAAATTCTCTGAATTATTCTTTATTGCTGCAGAAGCTGCAGTGATGGGAGCCACTACAACTTCTGTAGGAGGTACTTATTCAAACGACGGAACAGCAAGAGGATTAATTAATGTGATTCGTGCACGTGCCGGTAAATGGAAATTCAGTAATGCGAATAATTCAACTTATATAGCTGATAATAGTGCTACAATGGTAGCAGCTACACCAGCAACTATTACTATTGGCTATATCCTGGCAGAACGTTCACGGGAATATTATGGGGAAGGTTACCGCTGGTATGATTTAGTACGTACCCAAAGATGGGGTATGGACAATCAGGAAGGTTATAATTACAGTACTTATATTATTGGAGGACCAGCATATGCTAATCATACACCTGTAACAAATACCAGGTATATTACTCCTCAATACTATTTGAGACCTATTCCACAAGGCCAGTTGGATGGTATGAGTATGAGTGCTGCTGCTAAAGCTGCTTATCAGAATCCGGGTTATTAATAAAAGTTTGATTAAGGGGGATGAGAGAGGGTTTTAAATATTCTCTCATCCTTACTTTAAATGAAGAGATAATAGTAAAATTAAGTTTCGTTTTTTAGTGTTTTCTTTTTGAAAATGAATTCATTTAATGAGATTGAAATTTATACAAGGTTTTAATATAGCTTATTTCTAAAAGCTACGATAGTTGAAGATACTATGTTATATAATTTTTCATAAGCAACCGTTAGTTAGAGTTAATGTCCACCGGGGATTCTTCCCTGGTGGTTATTTTATTTGAACTGGTTAAATTATAAAGTGTAAATGAAATCTTGTAAATATTGTCTGATTATAGAAATGTTTTAAAACTGGAAATATAAAATAAATAATATAGAGTATGTCAGTTCTAATTGGTGAGAAAGAATTCTTTAAAGGGATTTCAAAGATTCAGTTTGAAGGGATAAAAAGCGATAATCCATTGGCCTATCGCTGGTATGATGAAAGTAAAATAGTAGCAGGGAAAACCATGAAAGAGTGGCTTCGGTTTGCCGTAGCTTATTGGCATTCATTTGTAGGTAATGGAAGTGATCCATTTGGGGAGCCAACACAAATTTATCCATGGAATGAACCTGCAGATGCAATTGCAAGAGCAAAAGATAAAGCAGATGCTGCTTTTGAATTCATAACAAAATTGGGATTACCATATTATTGTTTTCATGATGTGGATGTAGTGGATTATACCAATGATATCAGTGAAAACGACAGGCGTTTACAAACTTTAACAGCATATTTAAAGCAAAAACAGGATGCAAGCGGTGTGAAATTATTATGGGGTACTGCCAATGTTTTCAGTAACAGAAGATACATGAATGGCGCTTCCACCAATCCCGATTTTCATGTGCTTACACATGCTGCATCACAGGTGAAAGCTGCATTGGATGCAACGATTGCTTTAAAAGGTGAAAATTATGTTTTTTGGGGTGGGCGAGAAGGGTATATGACATTATTGAATACCAATATGAAGCGGGAAAAGGAACATCTGGCCAGGTTCTTACACACTGCAAAAGACTATGCAAGAAAGAATGGTTTTAAAGGAACATTTTTTATTGAACCCAAACCTTGTGAACCTACCAAACATCAGTATGATTATGACAGTGATACTGTAATAGGTTTTCTCCGTCAGTATGATTTACAGAACGATTTTAAACTGAATATTGAGGTAAATCATGCTACCCTGGCAGGACATACTTTTCAGCATGAATTACAAACTGCTGTAGATGCTGGTTTATTGGGAAGTATGGATGCCAACCGTGGTGATTATCAAAACGGATGGGATACAGATCAGTTTCCAAATAATATCAACGAATTAACAGAAGCAATGCTGATTATTATAGAAGCAGATGGTTTTAAAGGTGGAGGAATCAATTTTGATGCAAAGCGCAGAAGAAATTCTACAGATGCTGCTGATTTGTTTTATGCACATATTGGTGGTATTGACACATTTGCAAGAGCTTTAATTATTGCAGATGAAATATTACAGAAGTCTGACTATAAAAAATTACGTGCCGATCGGTATGCTTCTTTTGATACCTCAAAAGGAAAAGAATTTGAAGAAGGGAAATTATCCCTTGAAGACCTTAGGGCTTATGCTGTAGAAAATGGGGAGCCAAAACCTATCAGCGGAAAACAGGAATATTTTGAAAATATCATCAACAGGTTTATTTAGAAAAAATGAAAAGGAATACTTTAAAATGTATTCCTTTTCATTTTTCAATAATAGTCTTTCAATATTTAGTGCTTAAAAGTACCTGTTCAGTTTTAATTAGAGTATTCCTTGTTAATAATTTTAATCAGTAAGTCATTTTACAATTTAGTTTTTTATCATTTTTCAATTTTTGGATGTGAAGAAAATTTATTTATTACTGGTATTACTGGTATTTTATTTCAGCAATTGCTGGTCGCAAACCTATCAGAAAACAGACTTTGGAATAAGATCAGTAATTAATTCCATAACTGTTGATATACAGTTTTGCAACCCTTCCACCATTAGGGTACTGAAATGGCCTGAAAATAAAAGCTTCTCAAAAGAGAGCCTTTCAGTAATTCAAAAACCTCAGAAAACGGAATATACAATAGTACAACAGGGAGACCTGTTATCCCTTAAAAGCAAAAGTGTAGTTGTCCTTTTAAACCTGAAAAATGGAAAAATTATTTTTAAATCACTGACAGGTAAGACACTTTTAAATGAGCAGGAATCGGGAACATCATTTACTGCATTCAACGACGCAGGTAATAAAACCTATAACACTTATCAGTCTTTTGTTCTGGATAAAGAAGAAGCTATTTATGGCCTGGGTCAGCAGCAAAAAGGTAAAATGGTGCAGCGGAATATTAAGCTTAATATGGTACAGGGAAACACGGATGATTATGTTCCTTTCTTTTTGTCTGATAAGGGATATGGAATCTATTGGGACAATTATTCCCCCACTGTATTTGAAGATAAACCGGAAAGTACTTCCTTTAAGTCTGATGTTGGAGATGGTATTGATTATTATTTTTTATTCGGGGGTAATGCAGATGGGGTGATTGCAGGTATGCGTTCGCTTACCGGACAGGTACCCATGTTCCCTTTATGGACATTTGGTTACTGGCAAAGTAAAGAACGTTATAAAAGCCAGGATGAACTGGTAAATGTTGTAAAAAAATATCGTGAACTTGGTGTACCTCTGGATGGAATCATTCAGGACTGGCAGTACTGGGGGAATAATTATCTGTGGAATGCGATGGAGTTTTTAAATCCTGAATTTAGTAATCCCAAAAAGATGATTGATGATGTTCATACCCTGAATGCACACATGATTATTTCAATATGGTCATCATTTGGGCCCCAGACCAAGCCTTACAAAGAATTAGATAAAATAGGGGCACTATTGGATTTTAAAACCTGGCCAGAGTCAGGATCAGAAAAATGGCCACCCAATCTCGATTATCCTTCAGGAGTAAGAGTATATGATGCGTATAATCCTGAAGCCAGAAATATATATTGGAAATATTTAAATAAAGGGTTATTCTCTCTTGGATTGGATGGGTGGTGGATGGATTCTTCAGAACCGGACCATTTACAGTTTAAACCATCAGATTTTGACAACAAGACCTATTTGGGTTCATTTCGTAAAGTAAGAAATGCTTTTCCCCTTATGACTGTTGGAGGTGTTGCTGAGCACCAGCATTCGGTTACATCAGATAAACGGGTGTTTATTCTTACCCGTTCGGCTTTTGCAGGCCAGCAAAGGTATGGAGCCAACACATGGTCGGGTGATGTTACTGCATCCTGGGATGCACTGCGAAACCAGATTTCAGCAGGCCTTAATTTTTCGCTTTGCGGCATTCCATACTGGAACAGTGATATCGGAGGTTTCTTTCTAACAAACTATAAGAAAAAACTGGAGGATGCTGAATACCGTGAATTGTATGCCCGATGGATGCAGTTTGGAACATTTTGCCCCATGATGCGATCCCATGGCGCAGATGCACCACGTGAAATTTATCAGTTTGGTAAAAAAGGAGAGAAAGTATATGATGCTATAGAAAAATATATCAACCTGCGTTATAGCTTATTACCCTATATCTATGCAAGTTCCTGGTCAGTAACTAACCATCAATCCACCATGATGCGTGCTTTAGTAATGGACTTTGCTACAGATAAACAGGCACTGGATATTAATGATGAGTTTATGTTTGGTAAATCGCTGCTGATTTGCCCGGTAACCAGGGCAATGTATGTAAAAGATGCAAAAGAAGATTTCAGTACAGTTCAATCAAAGGAGGTCTATTTACCCAAGGGGGCAGACTGGTTCGATTTCTGGACCGGCATCAGATTTACTGGAGGACAAACCATTCATAAAGAAACACCATTAGATATTATTCCTGTATATTTAAAAGCAGGCTCTGTGCTTCCAATAGGGCCTAAAGTGCAATATGCCACTGAGCAGAAATGGGACAATCTTGAAATAAAGATTTATGAGGGAGCCAATGGACAATTTACATTGTATGAAGATGAAAATGACAATTACAATTACGAAAAAGGGGCTTATTCAACTATAAATTTTAACTGGGATGATTTAAAAAAAGTATTGACCATCAGTGACAGGATTGGAGAATTCCCGGGTATGCTGACAGAGCGGAAATTTAATATTGTATTTGTGTCATCTGATAATCATAATCAGAAAGTGTTATATAATGGCAAAAAAGTTGTGATTCAACTCTAGATCGTAATAGTAAAATATTATCCTAAAAAAAATAATATGAAAAAAGAACTGATAATTGCATTAGGTTTTTTGTTTACAATAAATTCATGGGGGCAGCAACTCCCGTTTCAGAATCCTGATTTAAATGCTGAAGTACGGTCAAAAGACTTACTCTCCCGGTTAACACTGGAAGAAAAAGCAACGTTGATGTGTGATCAATCTGATGCAATACCAAGATTAGGAATTAAAAAATTCAACTGGTGGAGTGAAGCATTACATGGCTTAGCCAATAATGGTAATGTTACCGTTTTTCCGGAACCGGTGGGTATGGCAGCTTCCTTTGATGATACATTGGTATACCATATTTTTGATGCAGTATCCGATGAAACACGGGCAAAGTATAATGAAGCACAGCAATTAGGGCAAGATAACCGCCGGTTTCTCAGTCTTTCCGTATGGACACCCAATGTCAATATTTTCAGAGATCCCCGTTGGGGACGTGGGCAGGAAACCTATGGAGAAGATCCATACTTAACTTCCCGTATGGGGGTTTCGGTAGTTAAAGGCTTGCAGGGCCCTGCAGATGCCAAATACCGGAAACTATTGGCATGTGCCAAGCATTTTGCGGTTCACTCAGGTCCGGAATGGAGCCGCCACCAGTTAAATATCAATAACCTTAATCCGCGCGATTTGTATGAGACCTATCTGCCTGCTTTTAAAGCATTGGTGCAGGAAGCCGATGTACGTGAAGTAATGTGTGCATACCAGCGCCTGGATGATGAACCTTGCTGTGGAAATTCAAGATTATTACAACAAATACTTAGAGAGGATTGGGGATATAAATATATAGTGGTATCTGATTGTGGTGCAGTTACTGATTTCTTTACCAGTCATAAAGTTTCATCAGATGCTGAACATGCTGCTACTAAAGCTGTTTTGGCAGGTACTGATGTTGAATGCGTTTGGCAAAACTACCCATTTAAAACTTTACCGGAAGCTGTTTCAAAAGGGCTGATCAAAGAAGCAGATATAAATAAAAGCTTGTTGCGTGTGTTAAAAGGCCGTTTCGATCTGGGAGAAATGGATGATAATGCAATTGTACCCTGGACTAAAATTCCCACTTCTGTTTTGAATAATGAAGCGCATAGGAAAATGGCTTTGGATATGGCCCATGAAACCATGACATTACTGCAGAATAAAAGCAATATGCTTCCATTAAATAAATCTGTTAAAAAGATTGCTGTCATTGGCCCTAATGCTAATAACAAGCCAATGCTTTGGGGAAATTACAATGGAACCCCGGTAAGAACTATTACCATTCTTGATGGAATTACTTCAAAGCTCCCGTCAGAAAAAGTGTTATATGACAAAGCCTGCGATCTGGTGGAAAATAAAGTTACTGAGAGTTATATTCCTAATTGTTCCTTTGAAGGTAAAAAAGGATTTAAAACAACCTATTGGAATAATCCCGATTTTACCGGAAATATTGTAACCACACAACAGCTGGTTAATCCCATAAAAATGACAACTGCCGGCCAGCATGAATTTGCAACTGGGGTAAAACTGGAAGGCTTTTCTGTTAAATATGAAACCGAATTTATTCCCGCTGTTAGTGAAGAAATTGTATTTAAATGCGGAGCTGCAGGATTCTTTGAATTACTTGTAAATGGTGAAGTGATCAGAAAATACAATAACTGGAGAACACTTCCTTCAAGAATTCCTTTTAAAGTTGAAAGCGGCAAGAAATATACATTCGAAATACGCTATGCACAATTGAATAATTGGGAAGCAAATATTGAGTTTGATTTTGGAAAAGAAGTAGGGGTTGATTATACCAATCTGTTGCAGAAACTTAAAGGTATTGATGTTGTTGTATTTGCAGGAGGCCTTTCTACACAACTGGAAGGAGAAGAAATGCCGGTTTCTTATCCCGGATTTAAAGGTGGTGACCGCACTGATATTCAACTACCTGAAGTTCAGCGCAATTGCTTAAAAGCATTGAAAGCTGCAGGTAAGAAAATAATATATGTTAATTGTTCCGGTTCTGCCATCGGACTGGTGCCTGAAACAGAAAGCTGTGATGCCATTCTGCAAGCCTGGTATGGCGGTGAATCTGGTGGGCAAGCTGTGGCAGATGTTTTGTTTGGTGATTATAATCCATCTGGTAAACTGCCAGTTACTTTCTATAGAGATACCACTCAGTTAAAAGGGTTTGAAGATTATTCAATGAAAGGTAGAACCTACCGGTATATGTCGGATCCATTATTCCAATTCGGATATGGCCTTAGCTATACTTCTTTTGTTATAGGTGAAGCACATTTGAATAAATCTGTCATTCATAATAATGATAGTATTGAAATCTCCGTACCTGTTTCCAATACCGGTAAGCGTAAAGGGACTGAAATTGTACAGGTTTATATACGCAAAGCAAATGATACCCAGGGTCCATTAAAAACTTTAAGGGGGTTTAAAAGAATTGAAGTAGAAGCGGGGAAAACGGTAACTGCTACTATAAATCTGCCTTTTACAGCTTTTGAATTTTATGATGAAACAAAAATTAAAATGGATGTAATTCCCGGGGAGTATGAACTGTTGTATGGTAATAGTTCAGCTGCAAAAGATTTGAAGATGGTAAAAATTAATGTTCAGTAACCTTGTTTGCTAAAAATAATAAATACCCGTCAGAAATACTAACTGGTTCTATCCAAAGAACCAGTCATATCAGTAATGCTTTAGGGTATTTTGAAAGGTAAATTTTAAATAAAAGATAATGCACAATAAAGTATTAATGATAGTTTTTATGAGTTGGGTTATACTTTACCAGCCTTTTACTGTTAATGCGCAAAATCCAATCATCCAGACTGTTTTTACAGCTGATCCTGCACCTTTAGTTCATGATGATACTGTTTATTTGTATACAGGACATGATGAAGATGATGCTCCGGACCGGGGCTTTAAAATGTTCGATTGGAAATGTTATACTTCAACTGATATGGCAAACTGGACAGACCGAGGCAGTGTTCTTTCAACAGCTACTTTTACCTGGGCTATCAAAAATTGTGCATGGGCTCCACAATGTATTTTCAGAAATGGAAAGTTCTATTTCTATTGCCCGGTTACACAGAAAAAAACAGGCAGCATGTCCATAGCAGTTGCGGTTTCAGATAAGCCTGCAGGGCCTTTTAAAGACATACTTGGCAAGCCACTGATCGCAAATAGCAGTGAAGATATTGACCCAACTGTATTTATTGATGAGGATGGACAAGCTTATTTATATTGGGGGAATCCAAATCTTTATTATGTGAAACTTAACCCGGATATGGTATCCTATTCCGGAGATATAGTGAAAGTAACATCAAAACCGGATAATTATCAGGAAGCCCCATGGTTATATAAGCATAATGGCCTGTATTATTTAGCCTATGCTTCCACTTGCTGCCCGGAAGGTATTGGTTATTGTACAAGTAAAAGCGCAATGGGGCCATGGACATATCAGGGTTTAATTATGGAGGGCCAAAAAACTTCGGCTGGAAATCATCCCGGGATTATTGAATTTAAGGGTAATTCTTATCTGTTTGGATTCAATGCGGCCCTACCGGGGGGGGGTAACCAGCGGCGTTCTGTATGTGCTGATAATATTACTTATAATACGGATGGTACCATTCCGTTACATCATTGGTCTTCAACAGGGCCAGTGCAAATTGGCTCATTTAACCCCTATGTTCAAACTACTGCAGCAACTATTGCCTGGTCTTATGGCGTAAAGGTTGCAAAAGACAGTATCACTGGAGACCTGTTTGTTACCAGCCTGCACAACAATGATTTTATCAAAGTACGTGGTATAAATTTTGCAAAAGGAGCAAAAAGTTTTGAAGCAATACTTGCTGCTATTTCCGGTGGCAGCTCAATTGAAATTCATCTGGACAGCCTTACTGGTATTCTGGCAGGTATACTTGCAATTGAACCTACCGGCGGCCAGCAATTATGGCAAAACCAAACTGCTAAAATTAAAAATACCAAAGGAATACATGATGTATATTTTGTTTTCAAAGGAAAGGAAGCAGATTTATTCAATTTCAAATATTGGAGGTTTATCCCTTTCCAAAAAGCCGGGTATAAATAAAGTAACGGCAGATTCAGAAAGATTACCTACATCACAAATTTCTGTACAATTTAAAAACTGATAGTTGCAGGCGAATTATATAAAATGAAAAAACCTTCCATATGTTATTATTAGGAATTGATGTGGGTACTTCATCCATCAAAGTATCAGTTATAGAAGCGGCAACACAGAAAATTATTGAATCCGTACAATATCCGGAAAGAGAATCTGAAATCATTTCATTGCAAACCGGATGGGCTGAGCAATCACCTGATCAGTGGTGGAATGATGTGCAGGCCGCTATTAAAAAAGCAAATGCGGGCGGAAAATATAACCCTGCCGCTATCAGCGCTATTGGTATTGCGTATCAGATGCATGGGTTGGTGTTGGTAGACAAGGAAGGGAAAACTTTACGCAACAGTATTATATGGTGTGATAGCCGTGCGGTGCCTTATGGAGATGCAGCATTTGAAAAAATAGGTAAGGCAAAATGTTTAACGCACCTGTTGAATTCACCCGGTAATTTTACTGCTGCTAAATTAGCCTGGGTAAAAGACCATGAACCGGAATTGTATAGTAAGATTGATAAAATATTATTACCCGGCGATTTTATTGCATACCGGTTAACTGATACAGCCACCACTACAGTATCCGCTTTATCCGAAGGTATTTTCTGGGATTTTATAACCAATTCCATTTCAAAGGATGTGCTGGATTATTTTGGATTTGATCCGCAACTGTTCCCCACTGTTCAGGAAGTATTCAGTGAACATGGAAAGGTTTCTAAAAAAGTGGCGGCAGACCTGGGATTAACAGCAGGTATACCCGTTACCTATAAAGCGGGCGACCAACCCAATAATGCCCTTTCCTTAAATGTATTAAATGCAGGGGAAGTAGCGGCAACTGCCGGCACTTCAGGTGTTATTTATGGTGTGGCAGATCAGCTGGTATTTGATCAGCAATCCAGGTTAAACAGCTTTGCACATGTCAATCATAGTCCCGATACCATCAGAACAGGTGTACTTTTATGTATTAACGGTACTGGCATTATGAACCGGTATGTAAAGCAATTAGCCGGTCCTCAACTTACCTATAAGGAATTTGATCAGCAAGCTGCTTCCATCAGGGCAGGAAGTGATGGGTTGCATATTTTACCATTTGGCAACGGAGCAGAAAGGATGTTTAATAATAAAATAGTAGGTGCTCATTTTGAAAATATTGACCTGAATAAACATACGGCCCCTCATTTTTTTAAAGCTGCACAGGAAGGAATCGCTTTTGCATTTAAATATGGTTTCGATATCATGCAATCAAACGGTATGCAACCACTCAGAATTCGTGCCGGAAAAGCAAATATGTTTTTGAGTAAGGTATTTACGGAAGCATTTGTAAATGTGATTGGTGTGCCTGTTGAGTTATATGATGCAGACGGAAGTGCTGGAGCTGCAAAAGGAGCAGGTATTGGTATACAATATTATGCTTCTGCAGAAGAAGCCTGTAAAGTGCAGCAAAGCAATGCCTGTATTGAACCGGATAATATTTCTTTGTATCAGGAACTTTACCAGCAATGGCTGCAAAATTTGCTCAGGCATAATATCTAAAATTAAACCGTTTGTACAGTTGAAAGAAAATCTGCTTATTTGTTAACTTATAAATTGTAGCAATATGTATATGCAACAAACCATGCGCTGGTTTGGCCCAAATGACCCGGTTTCTTTATCAGATATTTTACAATCAGGTTGTACCAGCGTGGTAACTGCTTTACACCATATTCTGGTGGGGGCTGTATGGACTATCGAAGAAATTAAGATCAGAAAATCTGTTATTGAAGCAGCCGGACTGGAATGGAAGGTCATAGAAAGTTTACCTGTAAGTGAGGATATTAAAAAACAGAACGGAGATTACCTGCAGCATATAGAAAATTATAAAGCAAGCTTGAGAAATGTGGCAGTATGTGGACTGGAAGTGGTGACCTATAACTTTATGCCTATTCTGGATTGGATGCGTACTGATATTGCTTTTACCTTATCAGATGGCAGTAAAGCCCTGCACTTTGAAAAAGCAGCTTTTATTGCTTTTGACCTGTTTATATTACAAAGGCCGGGGGCTGAAAAAGACTATACCAGGGCAGAAATCGAAACAGCCATACAACGTTTTGAAACCTTAACAGTGGCGGAAAAAGAAACCTTATATACCAATGCATTGCTTGGATTACCCGGCAGTGAAGAAAGGTTTACTCCGGAGCAGATACTGGCAGCATTAAAAACTTATGCCACTATCGATGCTGCCAAACTGAAACAGCATTTATTTTATTTTCTGCAGGAAGTTGTGCCTGTAGCGGAAGCCTGCGGACTAAAAATGGCTATTCATCCGGATGATCCACCTTATCCCTTATTAGGCCTACCCAGAATTGTGAGTACGGAAAAAGACCTGGAAGACCTGCTGAACTGTATTCCCTCACCCGCCAATGGATTGTGTTACTGTACCGGCTCGTTGGGTGTAAGGGAAGATAATGACCTGGTGCGTATTATTGAACGATTTGGCAACCAGATCCATTTTATCCATCTAAGAAGTACCCGCAGAGATGCGGCTGGTAATTTTTATGAAGCAGACCATCTGGATGGAGATGTGGATATGTACGCCGTAATGAAAGCCCTGCTTACAGTAATGCACCGCAATAAAAGTTCAATACCTGTAAGGCCGGATCATGGTCACCAGATGCTGGATGATTTACATAAGAAAACCTATCCCGGATATAGTGCAATTGGCAGGTTAAAGGGACTGGCAGAATTGAGAGGGCTGGAGTTGGGGATTGTAAAAAGTTGCTTTAGCTAAAATTTGTAACCATACATTTTTTTAGACTTTCCTTTTTATATGAACCATTGCAGGTGTTTGATAAATAATAATACTAAAGGCCTTGTTTCTATGACAAAAATCATTGTTTGACTTGTTATTTTGTTTTAATATTTATGTGATGGTTTGTATAACATTGAGTTCAAAATATATTTTAATTTGATTTTATATTCCTAAAAATACTATCTAACAAATAGTCTACTTTCTTTTCACTACATATAATTGTTATCATGTAAATTCTTTTATTATGAAACAGTCAACAATTTTAAAAGTTTGTGAAATCACATTTTTGTTTCAATTACTTTTCTTTAATTTTTCTTTTAGTCAGGATATAACAGTTCAGGGATATGTAACTGATGTTTTTAATCGGATCCTGATGGGTGTAAGTGTAAAATCGGCAGAATCACCGAAAGAAGTATTTACAGATTCGATGGGATATTACAAAATAGAAGCACCTGTAAAAGGGAAGTTATTCTTTTCAGGTCCGGGATTTGTCACTCAAAAAATAGCAATAAAAGGGAAAACAGCAATTGATGTTTCTTTGAATTTTGATTTAACTAAGAACAATAAGGATACAACTTCTAATTCCTTAAAATCTTATGAAAACCAATCAACAATTGTTGATCAGAAATTAATTCAGCGAAACAAGGAATTAACCATGGCAGATCTGTTAAGGTCAATTGCAGGTATACAGATTGTTTATGTAGACCATGAAATGAAAATTTTGATACATGGAACCAAGAGTCTGAATTCTAACAATTTTGCCCTGATTGTTCTCAATGGGTTCGTCTATACCGGTTCTCTGGGGGATCTGAATAGGGACAATATAGCATCCATTGAAGTATTGAAAGATCCAGTTGAATTATCCAGTTGGGGTTCACGTGGAAGTAATGGTGTTGTTCTTATTTCAACAAAAACATCCAAATAGGGTTTGCCTGAAAATAGTCAGAAGCAATCATTGATTTAAATCCGTCAAACAGGTCGTTTATTTGGTCACAGAAATTTCCTTGGAATGATTTGGTCATCCATTATAAGAAGCAACCGAATAATAGTTATACAGGTTTAAATGATGAACATCTATCCCATATTTGTACAAATGCTATAGTAAAGCCTGTTACAATCAAGCATTAGATAGGAAAATATTTACTGTAACCAACCATCTGCTTTCTCCCTACCTTCTTCGTACATTGTTCTGGTCAAGTCCACCAATTGGTGGACTTGACCAGAACAATGTACGGCTAATGTGCCTGTCTGGTAAGGATTTGGCGCTATTTATGGAATTAATATTTAATTAATGACCTGTGGATAAATAAATTTTATTGATTTATTATAATTTAATAAATTATTTATTACATTTCCCGTCATTTGAATAAGTTTTCCTAATACTGAAATGCCTTACAAAACAATGCGGTAACAACAAAAGGATCGGTAACCTGGACACAGGTAAAAGTCGTTAACAGTGGGAGCCCGGAAACTTTTTTAAGTACTGTAAATATCTATGATGATAAAGAAAGGGTGGTACAAACACAAAGCCAGAATTATAGCCAGGGTATTAATGTAACCATCACCCAATACAGCTGGGCTGGGCAACCTTTGGTAACAGTTCAGCGCCAGCAGAAAGGGGGCGCCTGCCCTCAAACCACGGTTACAGTATCAGGAATGGGTTATGATAACCTGAAAAGGCTGATAAATACAATCAAACAGTTGCAGAATACATTGATCATGGGCATCAGATGCTGGATGATTTGCATAAAAAAACCTATCGGGGTTATAGTGGCATTGGCAGGTTAAAGGGACTAGCAGCATTACGGGGGCTGGAGTTGGGGATTGTAAAAGTATTTTCATAAAATTTGTTACCATCCTTAATTAAATTATATTCGGTCCTGTTATGGTAAGCAGCCGGGAATTGCCCTGTACAATCAGGGTATACAGCATCAAAACCGTATTACCTTTCTACTGAAATAATTTAACGAGTATGATTAAACGCCATTTTTTCTTTAGCCTTTTACTGGCTGCCAGCCTGTTTTCTGCTTCTGCCCAGGTTTCTGTAAACAATCCAGTTGCTAACAGCTCAAAAGCAACCTCTTTGCCAGTTTGGGCATTGGGTTCCTTTATCCGCCCGGCAGGAGATACCCCTATTTTAAAAAGCAATCCTGCTTTAAGCTTTTATTGCCCTATGCGTAAAAGCCAGGTGAGATGGGCTGAAAGTGATGTGTTTAATCCCGCTGCAGTTGTTAAAGACGGTAAATTAGTGGTCTTATTCCGTTCAGAAGATAATTCCGCCACAGGTATTGGTATGCGTACTTCCCGTATTGGCATGGCAGTATCTGCAGATGGCATAAGGATGCATGTAAGCAAAGAACCGGTAATGTATCCTGCAGAAGATGCTGTCAAAGAATTTGAATGGCCGGGAGGTTGTGAAGACCCACGTGTTGCTGTATCGGAAGATGGGCTTTATGTAATGTTATATACCATGTGGAACAGAAAAGTTCCCCGTTTAGGAGTGGCTACTTCGCGTGATTTACTGCACTGGCAAAAGCATGGGCCTGCATTTGCCAAAGCCTATAACGGAAGGTTTCTGAACCTCGAATGCAAATCCGGTTCTGTTGTTACCCAACTAAAAGAAGGCAAACAGGTAATTGCCAAAGTAAATGGTAAATACCTGATGTACTGGGGTGAGCATGCTGTTTGTGCCGCTACTTCGGATGACCTGATTAACTGGACACCTGTTTTGGGGCGCGACAATGAAATGCTTTCTTTAATAGAACCAAGGGAAGGATTTTTTGATAGTGACCTTACTGAATGCGGTCCCCCCTCCATCATTACCCCCAATGGCATTTTACTCATATACAATGGAAAAAACAGGAGTGATTACAAACGGGATACCCATTTTACTGCGGGTACCTATAGTGCCGGCCAGGTACTGTTTGACCTGAATAATCCTTTTAAACCTATTGGCAGGCTGGATACCCCTTTCTTTAAACCGGAAGCCAGTTTTGAGAAAAGCGGTCAATATACAGATGGAACGGTATTTATGGAAGGACTGGTTTATTTCCGTAATCAATGGTTCCTGTATTATGGATGTGCAGATTCCAAAGTAGGGGTGGCCGTCTATAATCCCGGGCAAAACCTGAATTGAGTAATACCAACCAGATAAACAAGAATCCCCAAGGTATTATTACACCTAATGAATTGACAATGTAAAGCATGTTAAACCATGTTTTACATGGGTTAACATGGGTATGTCTTGGGTTTAATATGAGTTTAACCCCTGGTTGGCAGGTAAAAAGCCCCTCTCTGATAACTTCAGGTTATTGATGATAATCATTATTCATTTCTTTTCTGTGGGAATATCAGGGAGCTTTGCAGGATTAAAACAAGTATATGGAGCATCCACAAAGCGGAGAAGCACCCGGCAAAAATAAAAAAAAGTTATTAGACAGGAGTATTACCACCAGGGAATTAATCTTCCTGCTGGCTTTTGTTTTTTGTTTATCCCCCCTTATTTCACCACCCATTGCCTTATTAATGGGATTGATTATTGCGCAATTTATTGGCCATCCTTACCTGCACCTGAATCATAAAGCCACGCATATTTTATTACAGGTATCGGTGGTAGGATTGGGTTTTGGCATGAATGTTTCCCATGCTTTACAAGCAGGGAAAGAAGGGATTGTATTTACCATTATTTCTATTGTAGCCACATTGGTGATTGGTTTTTTTATGGGTAAACTACTTAAAATTGATAAGAAAACGTCTTACCTGGTATCTGCAGGTACGGCCATTTGCGGGGGTAGTGCCATTGCGGCTATTTCACCCATTATTAAAGCAGAAGAAAAACAGATTTCAGTAGCCCTGGGTACCATTTTTATATTAAACAGCATTGCGTTATTCCTGTTCCCGGTTATTGGGCATTGGTTGCATTTATCACAGACAGAATTTGGATTATGGTGTGCCATTGCTATTCACGATACCAGCTCTGTGGTTGGGGCAGCGGGTAAATATGGTAGTCAGGCTTTGGAAGTAGCCACTACAGTAAAACTGGCCAGGGCATTGTGGATTATTCCCGTTGCATTTATTTCCAGTTTTATCTTTAAAAACCGGGGTGGCAAGATTAAAATACCCTATTTCATTGGTTTGTTTATTCTGGCAATGATTGCCAATACATACCTGCCGGTAGTACAATCCATCAGCATTTACCTGGTAGCCATTGCCCGGAGCGGCTTAACCTTAACCCTTTTTCTGATTGGTTGTGGTTTATCCAGAAGAGTATTACAATCTGTAGGGTTTAAACCACTGGTACAGGGTGTGGTATTGTGGGTATTGATTTCCTGCTCAGCTTTATGGGCTGTGCTATATTTTGCATAAAAAATGCCAGACAAGAAAAAAGCCATTGCAGTAAAGATCTGCAATGGCTTTTTTTAATGGGAGTAATTCAGGAAGCTCCTTATTTTATTTAAAAAATTTTACTGGTCTGCCCCATCAGATTTAGCCCTTAATATAGCATAAGCACCCACATTATTTCCTACTGTTAAACCAGTGCTGCAGTCAATCCTGTAATGAATTCCACCCACCAATCTGGACATGGATGCTTCATTAGCCATATCAGTATAGGTACTGGCTTTTTCCGGAATAATATATCCCAGAATTGTAGCAGCAGCTCCACTGAATGTAGAATGGCCGGAGATATAGGCTGGGAAATTTGGGATCCCGGTTAAAGTTTTGATGGCAGAATTCATTTGAGTAGGCCTGGGGTTATAATAAAAATACTTGGTATTCCAGCATACGATACCTGCATCCATCAGACTCATATTCAGTAAGGCCAAATTACGGGCCCATCTTACCTCGCTATAATTCTTCTGAATAAAATCCAGTGCTGCAATGGCATTCCAATGGCCCGGTGGGGTATAAGTGCCTACACCATCTGCCCAATATTGTACAATGCGGATATTTTCGGCAGTAGGATTTTTAATATACCCATATACTTCTGCAGTTTGTTGTTTCATCAGGTCGCTGGAAGTAGAAGGCGGTGCAACAGGGCGTAAAGTGGCTACGGTTGCCTGACTAAATAAGAACGGTACCACATTGCCAAATAAAGGCAGCATGGGGGGGCGGCTGGGAGACTCTAAACTTATCCAGGGGGTTTCTCCCCTTGCCTCACAGGTTGTAACCAGGTTAGCCCAATCTGTTGGGGTGCCCACAGCTTTACCTGCATTGTCTGTCCTGCCCCTCGCAATAAATACTTCTGCTATAGACCTGCCCAATGCTTCCCCTGCATTGATATCGCTGCGGGTGGCAGCACCGGACATAATGGTAGCGTTTTCCTGTTCCTGCAGTTTGGACTGGATATTGGCAATTTCATCCGGAAATAAGAATTTCATCATTTCTGCATTCACACCAGCCAATACTGCAGCTTCAGAAGGGTAGGAAGGAAGGGTAGTGGGATTAACTTTTAACTGAACAGTTGGGTCCACTTTAGATGGCTGGGGCCTGTTATACATCGTTTTATAATACCAGCAGGCAACTAATGCATCATATTGGGCAGCACTGATATACGCATATGCCCTGGCAGCATAAGGGGGATTGGCAAATGGAAATAAAGGATAAGCAAAGGGATTGGCAGAACTGGGGATGGGGTATGTGCCATCTGCATTCTGGTAAGGCGGCAGGTTGTATTTAGCCACCAGTCCCCGCATAATTTCATTCCACCTCAGTGCACCTCCGGCAGCCCAGTAATTAATTTTGTCTGCCTGATCTTCTGTTAAGTTTTTCTGATACCCTTTTATTTCATTCAGTTCGGCCACATATTCTGTTGAAGTAACTGCAACTGGAGCAGGAACAGCAAATGTATCCGGGCGGCTTAATAAAATGGTTTTCCAGGAACCTGCATTCAGGTCTTCATTCTGCGGATTTAATGCAGGTAAATTATCCGTAACGCCTGTAACTTTTTTATTACAGGAGAGGATGGTTAGGGTAGTAACAGATAGAATTACTAAAAGTAAAATGACAATATTTTTCATGATCGTTAATTTTTAAATGAAGAAAGGTTAGGTTACTTTTTTTTGCTTTTGGGTGAAAAATCAAATACATAAAATGCACCGATATCAAAGCCCGTAGCTTGTCCAACATTTCTTCCTGCAATCACTGTATTGGCACCTCCTATTATGGCAAGCCCATCTATTTTCTGAAAAGTATATTTAAAATTTGCTGCAATTGAGGTAGCATTCATCGTATTACTGGGGAAGGGCATATCGTTTTTACGGATATCAAATCCACCCAGGGTTTTCATATCACTGATCACCGCTTCTGCAATCAGCCTGCCGCTTCTGTAACCGGTACGTAAGGTTAAAGCATCCATATCAGGCATATTTACTTTATTGCTTAAGATCAGTTCTGTGGTATAATAAGCTGTCCGGCTAATATTAATATCACTTCTCAGGGTGTAGGTATAACCTCCGGTAACAAAAAAATGGCCCAGCTGGTAATCTACGAGAATCCTGCCGGATACTGTTTTACTGCCAGAGCCGATTGACATAGGTAAAAAATCAGTCGTATAATTGGAGGCAGGAATAGAGGCACCGCCAATGGTATATAAAGCAATCACCCCTTTACCCAATTTCTTTTCAATGGGCATCCATTTCAGCCAGAGGGATAAATCCTGCAGACCCTTCATGCCATGTAATGTACCCGCAGAAGCTTTGGTTTCCACATAGGGCAGACCCACTAACAGGTTAAGATTCCCCTTAATACCATAATTGCCCATTACACTGAAGCTATTGGTGGAAACAGTACCCAGGTTTGCATTGTTTCTTTTGAAAGTTCCTTCCCAATAATCTTTCCAGCTGCTGTGATCGTAGGTTAATCCGGTACAGAAATTGTTTTTTGCCATCATAATTGCATCCTGATCGGTTTGTGCAGAGAGTGTATTGAAAAAGAAAAATGTACACAGAAATAAGACTGCATAAGTATGCAGTATACGAATATTTTTCATGGTTGTAAATTTTGACCTTGATTGAGATTGTTGTTGACTAGAAAAGATGTTATTTTTTCATCTTCAGTTTTTGAACTATATAATCGCCCACTTTAGTCCCCATATCTGTGCTTATCACACAGGAAGGGTGGAAATGAATACCCCCATAATAACGGGCCAATGTGTTTTCCAGAGCAGCTTCCCTGAATGAATGGTAGGACCTGCTTTTTATACCAAATTCAAGTTCTGTGCTATCGGTATAGTTAAAGTTGTCTCCAAAAACACTGGTCAGTGCCTGTGCGGCTGATGCTGAAATAGTGGAATGGCCACAAGTATATTCCGGAAAAGAAGGCGTTTGTAAAAAAGGCCTCCAGTTCATATCAATATACTTATTGATCACTGTTTCGGGCCTGATGGTATTATAGGTATATTTTGCCCACCAGCATTCTATAAATGCATCAAATAAAGCAATGCCTGTTTTAGCAAAAGCATAGACTGTTGTTGCATAGTCTGCGTGAGCAGTTTTGGCTGCAATACCCACCACACTCATCCAATGTCCGGAAGGGGAGAATTTCTTACTGCCAAACATAATATGCCCGGTTACATTCATTTTAAACGGATTATCATCCCAGAATTCCGCAATATGCTTTTGTTCAGGGGTAAGGCTATCCACAGCATTTTTAACAGCTATAACCTGTTTGTAATAATCACTGTTTTTATCTGTGATATTAAATGTAAATGGAGCAGGCGGTGCATAAATATTGGCACTGTCCAATACCAGCGTACGGATGTCTTTCCAATGCGGTTCTGTAGCAGAAGCATACATGGGAGGAGTAGGTACCCAGCGCCAGGCTAATTTTTCATTGACTGTATATTTCTCAGCACCTCTTGTTTCCAGGTAATTGTCTTTTTTACTCCATTTGATGATGTGCAGGCTGATACTGTCTGCAAATTGCTGGGAAGCTTTCTGTATATCTTCCGGTAATCCTTTATCCTTTGCCACACCCAAAATACTGTCTTTATATTGTTGCATACTTCCTTCCGGAAAAGTAACCGCTTCCCCCACTTTAATATAGGTTAACAGGGCTGCTAATTCATAATCAACAGGCTGTCCTGCAATGGGTTTAGGTAATGGTTTTAATCCGTGCAGCTGACCTGCAAGGGATTGGTACTGGTCAGGATGAGCCGCAGCTATTACTTCATAAGCTGCAATAGCAGCATAAGCATAATTACGGGCAGCAATCATGGGTGGAAAATTATTACCCATCACCACATCGTTCAGTTGGTGAACGGTAACAGAAAACAAGTTCGGATCGTGTATATAAGCTTTATAATCTGTTTTAGGTTTACAGGCAAACAGCAATGCCATCATGCAAAAGCACAGCATGAAACTTTTCATTTCAGCAAAAATTTAAGGTTGAGAATTAATTGAAAAACTAAAGAAATACGAAAATGAATTAAGCTTCCGGAGGCTGTTCAATTATCTGAATATGCATGGAACTGGTTGCATGCGAAGAGGTATGATAGGCTACTCTGTCAGGAATCCGAACAGTATGGTGCATGTTAAAGGAATGTTCATCTGTAAAATCCTGGGTAGAGAATTTAAAATTATGGTTATGAGAATTTGAAGATTTCTTAGAAGCAGAGAGATTAACAAAATCATTGGCCAGTTTACTGAATTCATCCCTGGCATTCCTGATGGATGTTTTAGCCGTATTAGGGATACATTTTAATTCCAGTGTATCATTAAAGACCCTTCTTTTTACATATTGATAACTTACTCCATTTACCTGAATATTACCTTCCATCTTTTCATAATTCTGGTAATTGCTGGTATAGGGAAGGCTTAAAGGAACTTTTATAGTAACCAGGTCAGCTTCAGCATAATGATCATTATCCAACTCTGCCTGCATTTCATCAGCAACCCTGTTTTCAAAATATTCAGCTACAATCCGGTATCCATACCAGTTGATCAGCAAAATGCCCATTAGTAGTATTGCAGCAAGCTTTTTCATTAGTGAAAGCGAAAAATAGTGTTTCTTATTTGAAAAAAATCAAAAATGCCGGAAATTTTTTTCAATTGCCTTATTGCAAACGTTTGAAGTACTGAATAAACGGATTTATATTAAATATTTGTTCCAGACAGCTGTTATTTTGAGAATATACTGCCAATAATCCCAGATTATAGAATTAAGAGATTGAGTATTATTTTCTGCAGGTAAGGAATAACTTCCATTTCAAACCATGGATTTTTTTGCTGCCAGATTCTGTTTCTGGGAGAAGGATGAACAAGAGGCAAAAATTGAGGAAGGTATGCTTTGTGATTTTTTACTGTTTCTGTTAGTGTTGCCTTCAATTCTTTACCCAAATAGTATTGTTGTGAATATTGACCTATAAGTATGATGAGTTTTTTATCCTTCATATTATCCAGTAATGGTTTATGCCAAAGAGGTGCACACTCCGGCCTGGGAGGCAAATCCCCGGATGATCCTTTACCCGGGTAACAAAAACCCATAGGAATCAAAGCAAAAATCTGATCGTTGTAAAACTGTTCTTTATTTACACCCAGCCATCTTCTTAATTCATTGCCACTTGCATCGTCCCAGGGAATGCCGCTGTCCTGAACTTTTTGGCCGGGAGCCTGACCAATTATAATGATGCTGGAATGGATACTGGCCTGTAAAATAGGGCGTGGCTTATTAGGTAAATTGCTTTTGCAAACTGTACAGTTTCTTATATCGGTAAGTAGTTTATCCATTCCTGTAAATATCAAACATTGTAGTATAAACACTACAAATTAAATAGAATTATCGCTATATAAAACCTAAGGTTTATTTCCTCCCTTTATCCTGTTAAAAAGAAAGGAACAAATAACAGGAATAAATTCCAAAATCAGGAATTCATTCCAAAGAGTGGATTTAATAAAAGCACAGTTTCTATTTTTCAGTTTGATTATGAATGACTTATACCAAAAATTCAATTGGCACCAAATTCGTTTATCTAGTAAAAACCTTTATATGAAACTTTTTAAAATTTCCACTTTACTAATCGGTTGTACATTTTTATTTGTTTCCTGCAGCAAAAAGGATATGAATACAACAACCGGCACCGGTACAGGCACTACTCCCGTAACCGCTACGGTTGCACCAGCTGGATTTAATTACAGTACCACCAAAACTGTTACAGTCAACAGTAGTGCAATGACCAACGATAATCAGCCCCTTGCCGGTGTATCTATGAATATATATACTACTACCCCTTCAGGTACTGTAGATAAACTCATTTATAAAGGCTTTACTGATAAGACAGGTAGTTTTACTACTGTCATTACCATTCCTGCAGCTTGTGATTCTCTGGTGATTGACCCGGCTTATCTTGGACTGACCAGGCTTGCTAAAGCACATATCAATGGCAGTTCAGTCAATTTTATATTCGGTGGCAGCAACGGGTTTGGAGGTGATATCACTTCCTTTGTTAACCCTATGAGCCTCATGACATCAAATCAAACTTATGCACCAAAACCCAGTACATTTGGTATCGAAAGTACTTTTGGCTTCACTGCATCCAGTCCTACTGTATTCTCTTTAATGTCTCCCTATAACTCATCAGGCGTTCCCTTAAACCTGGTAACCCCCAATGATAAGATCAGTGCTGACATGCTCGCAGATATCAATTCTGCTTTGCCAGAGACTATTAATGAACCCAACAGGAGCCCCGGCTTGTTTAGCAGTTCTGTTCCCAATGATCTGGTAATTACCCAGACTGCAGATGTATGGATCACTTTTGTATCTGAAGGTGCCGGTTATTCCAGCAGCTTGGGTTGGTATGCTTACCCAACAGGTACTCCTCCAGCTACTATTAATAATATTGACAGCATACACTTTATTTTCCCCAATTGTAAATACCCCGGACAGGGTGGAGGTTTATCCAGTGGCAATAAAGTACATCTTGGTGTTATCCCTGCAGGAACTACTATTGGGGTTGTACTGTTTTCCAATGCATGGGCTTATGGAAACTATAATAGCATTAACTATTTCAACAATGCCGGTGTTTTCTTTACAGATAGCTGGTTAAACCCTGAAACTGTTGCCAGTTTACGTCAGCATACCGTAATGCTTCAGTACAATAACTTATCACTCATCTGTTTTGAAGATATGAACAGGCAGCAGGGTAGTGACAATGATTTTAATGATGTTATTTTTTATGCCACTTCCAATCCGGTTACTGCTATCTCCCAGACCAATATGCCTGTTCTGACTGCAGCAGTAGATACCGATGGGGATGGTGTTCCTGATTATGAAGATGCTTTCCCTACAGATCCTACCAGGGCTTATATCAATTATTATCCTGCACAGAATGCATGGGGTACTGTTGCATATGAAGACAATTGGCCTTTGCTGGGTGATTATGACATGAATGACCTGGTAGTGAGTTACCAGTATAAGATCATCAGCAATGCGCAGAACAATGTTGTGGAAATGTATGGCAGTTTTGCACCAGTCGCTTCAGGTGCCATTTATAACAATGGATTCGGGGTTTCATTCCCATTTGCTTCTTCTTTGGTGAAGACAGTAACCGGGCAAAACCTGAAGAGTGGTTATATCAAGACCAATGCAAATGGTACAGAAGCTGGTCAGCAGAATGCAGTTATTATTCCTTTCGACAATGCCCGTAACCTCATCAGTAATACAGATGGCAACAGCTTTATCAATACCCTTTTAAGTGAACCAAAAGTAAGTGGGGACACTTCAGTAGTGTATATAGGTTTCACCAGCCCAATTACTACTGCAACCCTTGGTACTGCCAGTTTCAATCCATTTGCTATCAGTAATGGACGCAGAGGATATGAAATACACTTGCCTAATTATGCGCCTACAGCCCTGGTTGATATGAGCTTGTTTGGAACCAATAATGATGCAAGTATTCCATCAAAAGGGATCTATTATGTAACCAAGGATAATCATCCATGGGGACTTAATTTCATCGGTGGTTTCCAGTATCCTATCGAAACTGTTCCAATCAGTCAGGCTTACCTGCATTTCTTTGACTGGGCTGGTTCAGGTGGAGCAACTTTTACTGATTGGTATAGTAACACAGCCAGTGGTTACCAGAACACAGGGAATATCTATAATAAATAAAATTTTTAGAGTTTCAGAATAAGGTTAATTGTAAAAGCAAGCCGGTATTTACCGGCTTGCTTTATTTTTTTAGAAGCATATAAAAATGGTATATAATGTTGTTCTATATGTGAATGATGCAATTTTTCCTATCCGATGTATAACACTTATTTCCTGCAGAGCTGTGAACTTTACTAAACAATAATTAATAATAAATAATCAAAGGATGAAAACATTAAAATATAAAATTAAAAGCAGAATATTTTTAATAGGTGTTATCGTTATGACGATATTATTTTATTCCTGTTCAGAAATCGGTTATGTAAGTGCAGAACCTACTTATGTTGAAGTTGGCAGGCCACCTCAACCAAGCATCAATCATATTTGGATTGAGGGAGATTGGATTTGGCGCAGACAAACAAGTTCTTATGAGAGAAGAGATGGTCATTGGGAAACACCAAGACAAGGTAGAACCTATACCCAGGGACATTGGCAATCTAATGGAAAAGGACATCATTGGATAAGTGGCCAATGGAAATAAACTTTAAATTGTTCAGGAACTATTTGGTATTACTAGTAACCCTATCTATCACCATTCCTGGTTCAGAATAATGTTTTAAATTCGTTAAATAGGTTAGACGAAAAAGAAAACAGCAATTGATTTTTAAGAATTACTAGAAAATAGAACGCTGACATCCTTCCATATATACCAATAATCATTTAGTTTTTCAGCACCCTGCCGGGTATAAAATTTTAGCGCAATTGTATTGTCAGGAGCGCAATTAACACAAATATATTTGGCTTTTTGATCTATAAACCAGATTGCCAGTAGCTCTATATTTGAAATTGTCTGCTGTCATTGAAATATTATTTGAAATAAAAAATCAATACTTTATGGGTAAATTTAGCTTTTATCAATCAGTTAACAGGTAAAATAAAAGCCATGAAGAGAAGCTCATTTATCAAAAACACTTGGAAATGAAAATAAGTTAATGGCTACTTGCATAAAAAAATCCTGTCAGTTTTAAACTAACAGGATTTTCTTATATTTTGTTTGATAGAATGCCCTTTACAATTAACAAATCATCTTATTAAGGAAGTAGTTTCGTTTTAGGAAAGCGATGAAACAATTGAAATGTTTTTAAAGTAAAACTTCAGCAAAATAACCATTTTGACGAAGTAATTCAATTACAGTATTTGATAAAACATTATTTGCTTCAACTCTTAAAATTTTATCGCAATCATCCAGATCAAAATTAATTTTACTTTCCGGAAAATGATGATATAATTGATCAATCAAAAACTTTGATTGTGCAAACTCTGCCACATTTGTTTTAAAAACTTCTACCATTTTATCAATCATTTTAGATGCTGCAGTTTATGAAAACTGAGATAAGACACTAATAAAATTGCAAAAGCAATGAGGGGTGCAAAAGACATCGGAACTAATCCATTTACAGATGCTAATCCAATTACAGCCGAAAGCATATCTATTCCTAATGCAACATACGCCCACTCTTTAAGCCGTTTTGGAAAGAATGGAATAAGTACAATCAATCCCCCGATAAATTTTCCTATGCCTAATTCGTAATGGAACCAAAGCGGCAAGCCAAGATGTTTGATGCTTTCAATGGCCATCGGGCTATTCAGATAAAATATTCCGGGAAGAATAAACAGTGCAACTAATCCTGTTGAAATCCAGTAAATAATTTTTGTTGATTTGAGGCTCATTTTGTTGATTTTTATGATGAAACAATATATTTTATTGCTGATTAGGAAAATTAAACATCCAGCGAATACCAAACTTATCTAAACAACAGCCCCAATAACCCCAAAACTGCTGACTCATTGGTGCACATTCTGTTGAACCTTGTGAAAGTAAATTGTATAATCTGTCTGCATCTTCTTTGCTGTCTGGTTCTAAACTAATTGTTGTATTATTCCCAACTACTAATTTATGTCCCATACTTTCCAGCATATCTGTTCCCATGATTGAAATTCCTCCCAGAATAGGTAAACTAACGTGCATTACTTTGCCTTTATCTTCATCAGAAAATGCGGGCATTCCTTCCATTGCAGGAATGTCTTTATTATGCATGATAGGGCTATCAAATTCAGTATTAAATACCGATTTGTAAAAGTTGAATGCTTCTTCAGTGTTACCCTGAAAGTTCAGGTAAATAGATACTTTTGCCATTTTGTTTAATTTTTGAAGTTTTAAATTAACTTATTTCCAGTAAATTTTTAATTAATTCTTATGATGCATGAAAGTCTTACTCATTCAAATACCAGTCAACGCATATGCCAGTATGCCCAATTGGAAATATTTTGGAATTTTCCACCAAATACAGATTTGTAAAAGGTAAAAGCAGTTTCGGCATTTCCATTGAAATGAATATATGGGCTGAGGATTGCCATAGTTGTAAGAGTTTATTTTATTTTAAAGTATATAGGACAAATCTATAGGCATTATTTGAATTTGGCAATATGCGAAAACGACAAACTGAAGGGTTGTTTGCGACATATTGTTTTATTATCTTTAGTTTATGAAAAGCATAACTATTTTGGTTTTAGAAACAGCTGTACCCGCTGCAATAGTTGACCCCCGCTATATGTTCAATACTGTTAATGAATTTTATAAAAGTGCCGGTAATCAGGCGCCGTTTAAAGTCCAGTTAGCCGGGCTTCGCAAAGAGGTAAAGTTGTGTGATGGAATGTTTTCTATCCACACTGATGTATTGATAAAAGATATAAAGAAAACTGATCTTATCATTATTCCTGCAATAAGCGGAAATATTAATGAAGCTTTGAAAGCCAATAAAAATTTTATTCCCTGGATCATTGATCAATATAATAATGGGGCAGAAGTAGCCAGTTTATGTATTGGTGCATTTGTATTAGCCTCTACCGGATTATTGAAAGGGAAAATGTGTTCCACACATTGGTTATTTGCGAATGAATTCAGAAATATGTTTCCTGATATTGTGTTGGTGGATGATAAAGTTATTACAGATCAAAGTGGGTTGTATTCCAGCGGTGGAGCAACATCTTTATGGAACCTGCTTTTATATCTGGTTGAAAAATATACAAACCGGGAAACTGCAATCCTTGCTTCAAAATTTTTTCTGTTAGATATTAGCAAAAATAGCCAGGCTCCTTTTACCATGTTCAAAGGACAGAAAGAGCATGATGATGAAATAATTATTGAAGTGCAGGATTACATAGAGAAAAAATGTAAAAACAAAATTACAGTGGATGAGCTGTCAGACAAATTTGGCATCGGGCGAAGAACTTTTGAGCGAAGATTTAAAAAAGCCACTTCAAACACAGTTGCAGAATATATACAAAGAGTAAAAATAGAAGCAGCCAAAAAGCAATTGGAGCTAAGCAGGAAAACCATTGGCGAAGTGATGCATGCAGTTGGGTACTCCGATACAAAAGCTTTCAGGGATGTCTTCAAAAAAATCACGGGTATGTCACCGGTTGATTATAAAAATAAATACAGCAAATCCGCAGTTGCATAATAAAAATCCAGGCCCTGATTTAAATTATGAATTAGGTCACCCAAAAAATAAAACATACCTATCCGTATCTACTATTTCAAAGCCAGGAGTATTGTAAAATACAAATTCTATTAAGTTGTAAATACCAGCATTGCCTCATAACAGGCAAAAATTGGTCCACCTCCTCTTCCTTACCTGTAAAAGCCAGTAAAACAACTGTTTACAGTCAGTTTTTGCTCATACCAACATCATACCAGCACCTCAATCGGTTCAGAATCGGCTCATATTAACTCCGTTAATTGACGGACTTGGTAATACCCGATTCCGAACCGATTGAGGTGCTGGCTCCTGCTTAGTATATAGACGATACTATTAAAACCGCGGATAATTCTATTCTGGATATTGTTTAATTAAGGCTGGATATTTGCGGCTTTTTGTTATTTCAGGGAGTATATTCAAAAAATTCCAATCGAATTAAGGAGGTTTTTCTGGAGGCAACCAGCTAAATATTATTGTAAACTACTAAGATTGTGCTTTGCCATAATTAAATCTGGTATGCTTTTTGAAATTATAATTGTCCAGAAGTCAGTTTTTTTATGACTTCTGGCTGGATATAATTTATAATGGAAACTGTAATTGGAAGGCTAGAAGAAAAGAAAATACTTAATCAGGTGCTTTTGTCAAGTGGTCCTGAATTGGTAGCAATTTATGGGAGAAGAAGAGTCGGGAAAACTTTTCTATCCATGAATATTTAAATAATGAAAAATTATTGTAATCATTAGAAATACGAAAATTGCAAATAAAAAACCAGTAGTGAATGGTTTTTTTATTGGATAACCTTTCTTTTCTAAAATGTACCGGGAAAA
>Ga0364860_10080_pt1 | contig 73422 bp, 56 predicted proteins | sample ExccelAu500001D4_FD_206916 | JGI IMG/M metagenome (GOLD analysis project Ga0364860, IMG submission 206916) | Enriched cells from Trout Bog Lake Hypolimnion, Wisconsin, USA - BchlTB.Aug20.5000.01 .D4 | ecosystem: Environmental > Aquatic > Freshwater > Lake > Hypolimnion/Profundal zone | place: USA...
CAGCAATTACCAGTGGTATTATGGATATAATAGTGGCAATCCATTTCCTTACACCGTCTCGATTTGCGGAAGTACGGTTGACGTTTACTATCATGTTCGCCTTACAAACGGCGGATGTGTCAATGTTACCGGGGCATCTGTTACTGATAATCTTCCCGCCGGGGCTACCGTCGCAGGGGTTCATACAGGCTGGCCAACGAGCGGTGCCAATTTAATCCCTTACACAACCGGCCCGGGAACGGTTACATGGAATGCCGGAAATGGCATTAATACGTTGGATGTGAATACCTATGCCTACGACTATTACATTCATCTCACCTTTCCGGTCTCCAGCTTAAATACGGTAAAATGCAACAGTGCAACCCTGAACGGGACCAACTCCTGTACCAACGGAACAAAAACAGCCACCTCTGCGACAGAATGCATCACCTTGCTGGGTGCTTATCCCGGAACTGCCTGTGGTGCCTTTGGTACTCCCTATTATATTAATTATGCCTATTATTATTTTATTGGATGCCCGGCCTGGCTCGATATCAGCCTCTCACAAACCAACCAGTGCTCTGGAAGCACCACGACTTTAAACAATATTGGCTACAACTCGGCTATACCGGTTCAGATGCATGTTGATTCATTCCGGATGAATGCAATTCCGGCGGGGAAATGGGTTACCATAACGGTCAATACAACCTGTGGTCCCTATAGCCATACCTTTACTGGAGCTCTACCGGCTGCCACCGTCAATTTCTATGCACCGCCATTTAATCTGCCCGGCGCATGTGTCATAACCAACTTCAACCTGACTTCAAACATGAGCATTACAGGGAATGCTACTCAGGATTTCGGGCAGTTATATTTTACCGTATTGACCAATACCTGGAATACGAATACCACAGTTCTGCCCGGAACTACAGTTACCATGACCGGCGCAACCTACAGTACCTCGAATGGACCGTTGAATTGCACTCCATCGTTTGTAACCAGCAGTAAAATTCCCCAGATCGAAACGGTCAAGGATTTTTGCAATTACTATGCCTATTACAATTGTCTGAATCCCAATGATACCATAAAGTATTCAATCGCAGTGCATAACTATGGTACAGGCAATTTTTCGGGAGGAAGTATCCGCGATGTTTTGCCGGTGGGTCTGCAATACGTACCTAACAGCAGCACCTTCGGGAAATATTCAGCCTATACCAAATGCAATGCAACCAACCAGAATACGACCGGCATGACCGTCGCACATGCGGAGTCTACAGGCACCACCAGCCTGCAGTGGAATTTGCCAACGCTGACTGCTGACTGCAACAGCGGTAGTGATTGGTATGTGATCAACTTCAAAGCCGTTGTCACAACGCTGGCCCCTGCCGGTCTGCTGACGAATCATGAGGACTGTTACGATGGCAGCAATGCCGTGGTCACTGAATATAACTACTGGAATAATAATGCCTCGATCTACATCTGCGAACGGAAGGTTCCGCTGGAGCTGACCAAGGAGGTTAGCGCCAATAATCAGACCTGGGATAGCTGTGTTTCGGTATCGCCCGGGGCAACGGTCTATTACCGGTTAAAAGTTAAAAATCCGGGTAATGTGGCCTTCTCGCAAATAAAGATGATGGATATCCTGCCAACCCCGGGTGACAAGTATGTGGTCAACTGCAATAGCCGCGGAAGTACCATCCCCATTTATCTGACCAGTGCCTTGCCACTTGGGAATGCCAGCACAATCGAATATTCAACCAACTTCCTGCCGACACGTGGCTCGTACCTCAATTTAATTCCGGATAATACCGTCGGATGCAATTCGGCTGCTACCTGGCTCGCCTATGCTTTAATTCCGGGAATACCTGCGGCTATCCAAAATCAAAAGGCCATCCGGATCGATTTTGCCTCCTATTCGCTTGCCGCCGGTCAGACGGAAACCTATTTCTTCTCTGCACAGGTACCGCCCGGAGCTACAGCAGGATCAGTGGGTTGGAATAGTTTTGCGGCGACTGCCTCGCAAAATGCGGTCCAGACATTAGGCGCCGAATCACGAAAAGTTTGCGTCAATATTGTCGATACCGGTTGCGGTTGTATTGGTAATTTCGTCTGGTTCGATGCCAATGGAAACGGATTGCAGGATGCCGGTGAACCCGGAATAAACGGTTGTACGATTACACTGTACGATGCTTCAAATAATCAGGTTGGATTGCCTCATATTTCGACCAATAACATTGGCGGTCAACCCGGGTATTACCAGTTCTGCGGATTAACTGCCGGAACCTATCACCTCGTGGTGACACCACCTCCCGGGTATACGTTTACGATTCAGAATAACTCAAACCCTGCTTTAAACAGTGATATAAATCCAAATACCGGAATGAGTGCCACTTTCCAGTTTAATTGTCAGGACAACAATGACATCGATATTGGTCTGGTTGCTGACGACGGATGTAATTGTGATCAAAGCCACTGGGGAGGAATCACGATTTCCGATAATCCGGTGATCATTGATAATCCGCATAATTATGACGGGATGGCGGTCAATAAGATGAATAAACAATCGGCACCTGCCGGCTCAACCGGCGGGGCGGAGGGCTCGTCAGTTATTCAACCCAATAATTTCTCGCTTCAACTTACCTGCGGTAAGAAAGACACGGTTACCTTGCAGTGCAAGACAACCTATAATTTTACGGCCAATTATGTCTGCAGTAAACCTAAATGCGGTTCATCGCAGATCATCATAACCCCACCATCCGGCAGCCCCGTCACATTCATCAATACAGCCAGTTTCACCACGAATGATGCTGGTTATTACACGGTAAACATCTACGGGAAATGCGGTAACAAGACCTGCGACAGCTGTGTGTTTAAGTTTAAGGTGGTTTGTCCGATTTGCCCTTGCGACTATAAACTTGGGGTAACTCCGGGGAAACATACCCAGACAGTGATCGAAACAGATCCAAAATACACCTTGTACAATCAGGCATTTAATATTACCGCTCCGTCAGGCGCATTATTTACCCAGGTGAGGGCAGAGGTTATCAGTTTCAACCTTACGGATAATTACAATAATGAGTGTATCAGCTGTAAGAACCTGCCATACACATGGGGAAGCATCTTTAATGCATCGCACATAAATACCAATAGTTCGGTGGCTGACAGCATTACGATGGGACCAAATCCGCCTGTGGTCCAGTTTACACCTTCGTCAGGCAATACCTATGAGAACCCAAGGGAAACCATATGGGGAAATTACAGCGGTTTTACCCTGCCAGGCTCCCTGAATATTCAGTTTGTTTTGCCACACCCATCGATGATTGGTTGTTGCACACTCTATGCCCGAATATGTGTTAAGTTTACGTTCAGGGACCGGAATTGCAAGGAGTGTGAAGTGATCTCATGCATTACCGTGACTATTCCGCCGTCTTCAACAAACGGAGGCACAGGTTTGCCAACGGATAAGAATCCTCAGGCAACGCCGGTTCTTCCGGCTTCAACTTCGGGTTGCGCTACCTGCGGAACTGCCGGTTCAATGACTATCCCCGTTAACCAGGGGATTATTCAGCCGGGTTCTCTTGTGAATGCAGGCACTGCACCTTCCAACGCGGGACAAAGTGATGCGGAAGCGCTGAAAAATATCGATCAAAAGATTAAGGAACTTAGAAAATTAAAGGAGAGCGGAATAAAACGGGGTGATGTCGAACTTCTGCCCGAATTGGAGAAACAATCAGCAGCTATAAAAGAGAGAATAAAACAGCCCTCATCAGAAAATCGATTATCACAATAGTTGGTACCATATCGTAACCGGCCGGAATAAACTTTTTTTGGCCGGTTACGAATTGCAAACATTCTAAAGTTTTTCCTGATTATCCATTTCCATAATGGAAATGACCAAATACTTATCAATTGTTTCTTTTTCAGTGATGCAAATGATCAAATACCTATTGGATATTTCTGTTTCCGTTGTGCAAATGATCAAATACCTATTGGATATTTCTATTTCCGTTGTACAAATGACCAAATACCTATTGGATATTTCTGTTTCCGTTGTACAAATGACCAAATACCTATTGGATATTTCTGTTTCTGTTGTGCAAATGACCAAATACTTATTGGATATTCCTGTTTCTGTTGTGCAAATGACCGAAAACATAGTGCAGATTGCCTATTCCGGTGTACAATTGACTTAGAATTGATAGGAAATGATTATACTCACAGAATATAGCAGGAAAACTATCTGAAATGATCCTATCCAATATGGATAGGTTTAAATTAAATTGTATTAGAATTTAATTACATTTGATCATTCAACTGCCCGACCAAAAACTATCTGTTTAATCTGAAAAGAAGGGGAATCCTGAAATTGAACCCGGAGGATATGAATTCACAAAATATGACTATAAAACTATCTGCTATCATTGTTGATGATGAACTTCACGGGAGGGAGAATCTGAAGCTGATCATTGAGAATTATTGCAATGAGGTAGAGGTTCTTGGCTGTGCTGACGGTGTGGTCGGAGCTCTGGAACTGGTAGCAAACTATAATCCGGATGTTGTTTTTCTCGATATCCACATGCCTGTGCTTGACGGATTTGATTTCCTGAAGGAGTTTGAAGAGCGGAATTTTAAGGTGGTATTTGTAACTGCCCATGAGGAATATGGAATCAATGCGGTAAAAGTCGGTGCAACCGATTACCTCCTCAAGCCTGTCAATATAAAGGAGTTAAAACAGACTGTTAAAAATCTTGCGGCGTCAAAAAAGAAGGCAATTCAAATGCCGGTTCAAAGCCCTGGAAAATTGGTCCTTCCTGCATCCCACGGCTTTGATTTAATGGAAATTGACAAATTAATCCGTCTGGAGGCTGACGGGTGTTATACACGGGTTTTCATTAAAGGAGAAAAGAACAAAATCATTTCCCATACCCTGAAGGATTTTGAGGATTTGCTACCCAATGACCGTTTCTTCCGGATTCACAAATCACACCTTATAAATCTGAATTATATCAAGGAATATTCGAGTGTTAGCGGCAACCTGGTTACGATGAGCGACGGAAGTAAAGTTGAACTGTCGCGCAGGAAGGCCCCTGAATTTTTAATCAGAATAAAAGCGATGCTTAAAGCACTCTGAGTATGTTGAATAAGACATTACTTCTGCTGGTAATAGGTTGTCTTCGGTTGCTTCAGGCTTATGCTCAAACGCCATCTTTTTACCACTATACCTCTTCCGACGGGCTGGCATCTTCCACGATATATGACATCATTCAGGATCGAAACGGATTTGTATGGTTTGCTACCATAAACGGAATAAGCAGGTTTGACGGGAAAAATTTCACAACTTTCAGGACGAATGAAGGGCTGAATTCCAATTCTATCATTTCCCTGCTCGAGGGGAAAAACGGGGAACTATACATTGCCAATTATGAAAAAGGGATCAATATTCTCAGAAATGGTAGAATTGAAAATTATTGCAGTGAAATCCAGGGAAAGAGTTTTGCCACCTCCTATTTATTGCTTGCCAACCCGGAAGCGGGCAAACAAACCCTTTACGCTTATCGCAGCTGGGGGAATATAAATGTTATCAATGAAGCAAAGAAGGGTGAATTGAGTTCCGGTTCTGTCAGTACCTCCCCGGTGTATGTTAATAAACTGGAGCGGTTACCAACCGGAGAATTGGTTGCCCTAACTCCAGGTGGTCTGTATGATTTCAAAAATGACAAACTGGTCAAACGGACCATTACCGGGCTGCCCGACTCGGCTACCTATTCTCTGACAACCGGCGATGACGGAAGTTACTTTGTCGGGACCAGAGGGATGATTTACCGGATTAAGGAGGATAGGGTTATCAGGCAATTCAAAATTAAATTATCAAAGGGTAATAATGACGTTATTGCACTGCTGAGAGATAAGAATAAAAATCTCTGGTTTTCTGTCATGAACCGGGGTTGCTTCATTATGGCTGACAATTCTGACCAAATTAGCAATGTTGGGGCCACCATGGGTCTTGAAAATACCCTGGTCAATAAATTTCTTGAGGATAAGGAAGGGAATATGTGGCTTAGCACATTTGGCAAAGGGGTCTATTGCCTGAATAATCTGTATTTGAAAAGCTATGGTGAAAAGGATGGGATGAGCAATAACAATGTTTATTCCGTGCTGAGGGAGAAGAATGGCAGACTATTGATCGGTACTTTCAACGGAATAAATCTGTTTGAAAACGGGAAGTTCAAGGTTATCAAAAGTAATTCGGCCAAAACGCTGACCGAATATATTTACCGCATCAAAAACATCGACCGGGATATTTATGTCTGCGGAGCTTTCGGGGGAAATGTCATACGAAACATCAGCTTCAAAGGAATGCATCTTCACCTGTTTAACGGTCCCTCATTTTGTCTCACCAGTGGAGGCCTTTATTTGTATGGGACAGGTGGAAATTCCCTGAATATTCAGCACGGACTATTAACTAATTCCACCCGATCCAACAGGATCTACATCTTTGGAAACAGTTCTGATATAAACCGGATAAACGATGTTTTTGAGGATTCTGACAAGAATGTCTGGGTTGCAACAGGTCATGGGTTATGCAAATTATCCAATCTTTCGGCCTCGAAAGACAGTTGGAGGAGGACATTTTTCCCCAATGATCCGGTATTGAGCGGAAGAATCAACTGCATTTTTCAGGATGACCGGAATCGTGTATGGTTTGCCGGTGAAAAGGGGATTGCCCGTGTGGGGTTAAAGGATGATTTGGTTAAATCGTACACCAGTATAGGGGAACTTGACATTTCATCATCGACGGCTATTACCTCAGATCGCAAAAGGAGGGTCTGGATCGGAAATATGAAAGGACTTTATGTCCTGGAGGGTGATTCCATCAAGTTGCTTAACCGGCAGTCGGGACTTCCCTCCGACGAGGTATACTCCCTTTTTTACGATAGGTCTAAGAATGAACTTATTGCCGGAACAGGGAATGGAATCTCCATCCTGGATATCGGTTTGTTTGATCGCACTTTTCCGATGCCGGTTGATGTGAAACTTGAGAGCATAAAAGCGGGGGATTCTGTTTATTCCAACTTTTCAAAGCTGGTATTTGAACCTGAACAGCATAATGTTTACCTGAAATTTGGAGCAGTGAGCTTCTCATCGCCGGGATCAGTGAAATATAAATATAAACTGAATAGTAAGTGGGAAGAGACGGACAATAATTTTCTTGATTTTGTTTCTCTTGGTAAAGGTAAATACCACCTGCAGATTGAGGCTAAATCGCAGAACAGCGGGTGGGGCAAACCGTGCCACCTTGATTTTGAAATCAAACCCCGGTATTATGAAACGATGTGGTTTAAACTGGGGCGAATTCTGTGCGTAGTTTTTATTTCCATTTTACTGGTGAGATGGCGATGGAAAGTAAAAAACAAAAAAATCACCCGGGAGCTTGAATTATCGGAAAGGATTAACAAACTAAAACATCAGGCATTATCCGCGATGATGAACCCCCATTTTATTTTTAATTCGCTTAACTCCGTTCAATATCTCATTAATTCCCGGCGCAATGAGGAGGCGAATGATTATATCGCTATGATGGCAAAACTGATCCGGAAGAATCTGGATTCTGCCGGGGAGGGATTTATCCTTTTATCAGAGGAGGTGAGCAGACTAAAACTATACCTCGATCTTGAGAAACTCCGGTTTCAGGAAAGTTTCAGCTATGAGTTTCTGATTGGAAACAGCGTAGATTGCGATTCGGTAATGATCCCCAATATGATCATTCAGCCGTTTGTGGAAAATACCCTTTGGCATGGTGTCATCAATTCGGGAAACAGGGGATTGGTGACCCTCTCATTCTTCTTTGAGGATATACTTGTTGATTCGATCCCCCACCGGTCATTGGTTATCAAGGTTACCGATAATGGAATCGGAATTAATGAAGCCAGGAAGCACAAGCGGGAAGATCATATCTCCAGAGGGATACAAATCATTGAAGAGCGTCTTAAATTGCTGAGTACAAAATTGGAGCTTCCTACCCCCATAATGCTGGAAGACCTAAGTAACCGGAGCGCCATCTCTCATGGAACGGAGGTCATTATTTCTCTTCCTCCCCAACTTTATAAAAAGGTGATTAGAGGTTAGGATATTCTAGCTCCCATTACCGTTAATTTATTAAAACCTGCCGTTTAATTGGATTCAGCTACCGTTTGCTTATTGGCTGTTGCAGATGGAATCCGGTGTATTTAGATTTGAATTCATCTTGAAGTCATTAGCGTGAAAACAGTCAATAAACTGATGAACATATTTGCGAAGAAGCCTGATCCATCTGCACCTCTGATTATTATCAAAAAGGAGGTGGAAGATGCTCATTTAAGGGAATACGGCTCAATTGAGGAAGCTATTTCCGACCTAGAAAACGATCCGAGTGTTCTGTCGGATAAATTGGACCGATTAAAATACTCCCTGAAACAATTGAAGAGCAAAACCACAATTACCATCCGAAACGGCGAAATCATCCAATAACCCTCAAATTATGAAAAAAGTCTTGTTGTATCTTTTGATGTCTGTTGCTTTTCAGGGTTTTACACAGAATTATCCGGTTACAAACATAAATATATCGTTGCCTTCAAGCCCTGATCCCAATACAGCCAACTGGGGATCGGGCACCTCAATGCTGATGATCACTGCAAGTGCAAAATCGGCAACCGGCAGGGTAGATCCTTCGGTCGAAGAGAGCAGAATGCTGGTAACCATCCGGAAAGGGGGGAATAAAGTTTGTGGCGCCTATACCGGTAGTTCAGCACCTGCTGCAGATTTCAATACCATGACTAAAGTTTGGAGCGGAAACAATGCTGCTTCCTATTTGGGAAAGGATTGCACCTTAACCCCGGGCGACTATGAATTGTGTGTCCAATTCTTTGGCTATGGAACCACGGGTGCCGCCCCTTTAAGCGACGAAAAGTGCAAACCCTTTACAATCAAGGGTGATGATTTGCAAACGTATCAGCCTCCTCAGACGATCACCCCGGCAAACAGCGCTGTTTTTAGTGAAACGGCATTGCAGCAACCAGTGATCTTCAGGTGGACACCTGTTGTTCCCAGACCGCAGGTGCCGGTCACTTACCGTTTAAAGGTCTGGCAATTAATGGAGGGTCAAAACGGAAACCAGGCTATGCGGGCCAACCAGCCAATCATTGACAAAGATGTCGACAATATCACGCAAACGGTTATTACTAACTTACTTTCCGGACCATGCAAGCCCCCCTATCTTTGCAGTTTCATCTGGAATGTGCAGGCGTTGAACCGCGAGAATAAACCAGTGGGAGAAAGTAACGGAACAAGTGGAGTAGCCGTGTTCGACTGCGGTTCCAACGGAACCAATCCTCCGAATCACAGATCACCTGTCCCTTCCTGCCCAACCACATCAACAAAACACTTTACAACCGGTGATTTCATCGCATTATCGGATAACTTCAGGATGAAATTGAAGGCAGATCCGACCGGTTCTAATGATTCTTTATGCGGTACAGGAACGGTTAAGGTGAAATGGCTGGGAACCTTAAATGTCAGATTCAAGGGGATTAAGATAAACGGGCAGGATAAGCTGTGTACTGGGACAATCTATACCAATACCGACTCTTCCCAGGTTTACCCAACTCAATGGGCGATCAATGTGATGAACAATAATTCCGCCGGATCGTGGACCATTAATAAGATCAAGAGCGTGGGTGCCGGGATCAAGGCCAATAAAAATCTTAAGCCTCTGGTGAAGGCATCAAATCAGGTTGATTCCCTGCTGAATGTGTTTCCCCTGAATATGCCGCTCGGATATTTCAAAGCAAATGATACAACCACCTGTATCGGATTTACCGAGATGGTATTTAAGGCTGATCATGCCGAATTTGAGGTGATCGCCTCATTGCCGACCAAAGGGATTTTTAAGGATGCCTACAATAACGGGACCGAAGTAATTGCACTGCATGGAAGCGGTATCACCTTCACCGATGCCGGTCTCAAGGGAATTACCGGGTCAATAAAAATAGTGCAGCCACTCACTTTTTTATATGCCAATACCGGAACGGAAAGTTTAAAGCTAACCTTTAACGTAGAGGGGGACAGCCATATGGGGAATGGGATCACATTCAGCAGCACCGATAATGAATTCTGGAAGTACGATCTCGATGCAGACGTGGCATTGCCCAAAGAATGGCTTATTCCTGTCGATACGGCCAAAACCAATGTGGCGATCAATTTCCAGATGGAGTTGGCAACCTGGGATGATTATGTTCTCCAGGGAAGCTTGCCGGCATGTGTAATCCCCCATTCAAATGGTGTGGGCATTGAAGCCGGAGGGATAACCTACGATCATTCGTCAGTCAGCAATGCACCCGGCATGGTTTTCCCTGATGGATATGCCGGCGACACTACCTCTGTTTTCTCCGGATTCTATCTTAAAAATTTCACCCTCACTTTACCCGATCAGTTGAGGAGTTATGCCGATACCAGTAAAAGGGTGAACCTGACGGCCGAAAACCTCATTATCGATAAGGATGGCATTACCGGGATAATTATGGCCAATAATGTGCTGAACTATCCCAAAGCCAATATCGGGAATCTTGGGGCCAGCATCGACACGGTCAGGATTGGACTGGTAAGCAGCGTATTAACAGAGGCGACCATGCTTGGGAAAATCACACTTCCACTGAGTTCCTCCGAAGACAGTACGAATGCGATTAATTATTCGGCGATGTTCCAGTCCGCCTCCGAAGATACCTCTTCCATCACCTTTGCACTCCGACCCGGTGGTGACATTAAATCAAAATTCCTGGGTGACGGCAAGATTCAAATAGACCAGACCTCTTCACTCAACCTTATCTTATCAAAAACCGGGGCTAAAAAACGAAAGATTAAATTTGATATTGACCTGAACGGAAAACTCTTTTATCCCACCGGTAAGATTCTTGATCCCGGAAGTACCATTCCGCTTGATCTGGATTTATCCTGCAATTTCGAGCATTTGGGCATGTCATATACCAAAAGTGTGCTGGATACCTTTAAACTCAATACCGGACACTGGTCCTTTGCAAGCCCCCAAAAAAAACTTGCCGGATTTGCCTTTAATATCACCGATGTAAAACCTAAAATCGAACCAATTGGAGCAGGTTCCGAAAAGCAATATCTGTTTAAGGGGGGAGTCGAGTTTGATGCAAAGATTAACATTGGAAGCGAAAATTCCAACATAGCGATCAGCGGAGATACGAAAATATTACTGACAGGAGCCATTGAATCCTCGTTGTATACCCCTCCGGCAACAAACTCCCCGAATAATGGCAATGTTCAAAATCTTGCTGCGCTCACTGCACAGAGTCACTTATTAAGTAATAACAGCAGCACTCCCAGTGCAATCGCATTGAATGCAAGGGCCGATTATGGGTTTTTGACCCAGTTAAAACCTAAATATCTGGGAGTTCAGGTTGAAAGCATCAATATCGATTCTCACATGCCAGCAGTTGCAATTAAGGGAAGTGTCGATTTTTACAAGCACGATCCTGTCTATGGAAATGGCTTCAAGGGTGATTTAACCGCTAAATTTACCACTTTGGAAATGGCAATTCAGGCCGGAGCTATTTTTGGAAACACAAAATATATTCCAAACAATACCGCTGCGGGGTTTAAATACTGGATGGTTCAGGCACAGGTCAACTTGCCGCCGCCGGGAATTGTATTTATGACCGGCATTGCCTTCCGCGGATTTGGTGCAGGTGTTTACAGCAGGATGAATATGACCCCCCCTGCAACATTTGACCCCGCATCGGCAAACAGCAGTACTTTCGGAGGGGCAGTATTTACCCCTGATCCTGCCATCAGCATTGGTTTTAAAGTAAAGGCCATTGTTGCAACCACTCCCAAGGAGGAGACATTTAACGGAAGCGTGGCATTGGGTGCACAGTTTAATCCCGGCGGTGGAATGAGTTATATCTCAATTGACGGCCTGTTCAATTGCGGAGCAAAGATTGGGATGGAATCCAAATCTTTTGCCAATGGTGCACTTGGAATTACCTATGATTTTCCGAATAAAAAATTCAGCACAAATATTCTTGTAAGCATTAACAAAGAACCGATCAGTACTCCGTCCGGTCCTATTCAGTCCCATTTTTATATCGACGGGATGAAAAACGAATGGGCCTTTACCTGTGGTTTACCGCCGGCTTCACTGAATACCATCCGTTTATTTAATACTGTGGATGTGAGTGAATACCTGATGTTCGGCAACAAGATTGTTCCACCGGCAGGATTTATGCCACGAACAGTCAGCGGATTTGCAGGAATCGGTAAAACACTCCCTTCATTTTCCCAGACTTCGATCAGCAATGAATCCAAAACGGCCAAAGGATTTGCTTTTGGCATCGGGGTTTTCACCTCCGATTCGCATAACTATTCACTGATTAACCGCAAACATTTAACTGCCGGCATCAATTACTCCTACGATATTGGCAGCGAGATCAATGCCTCTCTGATGCAGTATCAGAATTGCCCCGGTTTCGGGGAGGGGTGGCGTATAAAGGCAGGTATTGCCCTTTTTGCAAGTATGAGTGGCACAGGTTATTGCACCGCCTGGGGGTTAAACTATTCGAAGACGCTTTTGTCTCTGGGTTTTGGGGCTTACGCCTATGCCGAATTTCCCAGACCATTTTATGCCGAAGGATCTGTCCATGGGGATGTAAATATTATGGATGTTATCAGTTTTGGTTTTGATGCAGATTTTAAGACGGGTGAACAGTGTGCCGGAACAAGCGTGGATATCCCTGATGCCCCGGTTTATGCACAGGAAGATGCTGAAGAGAGTTTAAACTGCACATTAATCAACAGTATTGTTACGCCGAACAGTTCAACCGGGGTCTCACGGTTAACCTCTTTTGCCGCACTTTTGAACTACCCTGACGGGGATGAGTTTGCTGTTCAGGAACAACAGGCTTCAGGTCAGATGAACGTGAGAACTTTCAGGGCCGTTTATGTCCCGGCCCTGACACAGGATTCCGTCAATACCTCTCACCCGGTGCTGAACACCCATGCTCAGATATTGGCAAATACTGCAACCTCCGGGGGTAGTCCTGTAAATGCACAGCCTAACCCGGGTGCCAATACGGCCATTCACAACAATAATTCAGTCGGTTCAACCCCGCTTCACCTTCAATCGGCAAGTACATTAAATCCGTTTAATACAACTTCCAATGTGGTTGGGTTAGTCGCGGCCGGATATGACCCGTTGGGTGCCAGGCTATACCATCTGACTAAAACAGGACTGACTACCAATCCACTTAAACCAAATACCAGTTATAAGTTTGTCCTGACCGGTCGGCTGGAAGAAAAGATTAACAATATCTGGCAGACGGTCCAGAATCCGGTAAATCATGCCCCGATTGTCAGGACCAAGCAGATCTATTTCAAAACCAATTCTGAAGCAATTGGCACGGCATCAGCCAGTCAAACGATTAGTGCTGCAGTGCATTTATAATGAACAAATTGCTGACAGAATACCGGTTGACAGACAAAAAAATAAAATTTAAAAAGTACTTCATGAAAAAAATAATTCTCATACTGATTACGGCATTTGCAGGAGAATTTTGTTTTGGACAGCAACCTTCAGCACAAACCAAGCCTGAAATCGTGGTGCATGCCCGGAGTTATACCGATCGTATCATTTTGCGATATATCCCAACCAATCCCATCTTATTTGACCAGGCCAACAAATCAGGTTATATCATCGAGCGAGCCAATTTTGTTCAGGGAATTACCTTCGAAAAGTTGACCTATGCACCAATCAAAAGCTCACCGGTGAGGCGATGGAACGATGATCAGTGGAAGAAAGGGGTGATGGATGAAGCATCAAGAGACAGTACGGCTGCAAATTTAACGGTCCTGGCTATGGCCTATTCGGATTCCGATTCCACCCAAATTGGGGAGGATGTGCTGAAAGGTGGATTGAAGTCACTCAAGGAGCATAGGGACCGAGCTAATTTACGGTATGGATTTTCGTTGATTGCGGCAAACAGAAGCAAAGTGGCAGCTGAAGGTTTGGCAGTAAGTGCAATGGATCAGGATGTTTCGGCCGGGCAAACTTATGTATATCGCGTTCACATAAACAAACCGGTAATCAACCCGCAGACGGAGATGGCGTATGTAAAAGTGACCTGCGAAAACTTTAACCCCGGTTATCTCAGAAATGATAAATCGGTCAGTCTGACTGAAGGTGACGGGCTGGTTTCCTTCTCATTTCCTGAATCCTCAGAATATTATGCATTTACAGCGGAGCGATCGGATAATAACGGACAGGATTACCGGAAGATCATTAAAGCTCCGGTGGTAAACTTTAAACCAAGGGGTTACAGCGGAAAATCTGAATTTGCATACCGGGATACCAGCTTAATTAATTATAAAAAATACACTTATCGTATAATGGTTTCGACCATGTTTGCCGATGAACTGCTTTTATCAGAATTTGTCGCCATGCCCAGGGATAAGACCCCTCCGCCGGCACCCTTTTTAAAATCGGCAACCCATATTAAGCCAAAACAGGTTGAACTGCATTGGGAAATAATGGGTAAACCCGCTAACGATTTGAAAGGTTTCAATGTTAAGAGAGGCTCACAGGAAAACGGGACTTACAATCTGATTTCAAGGGAGATACTTTCCAAAACTACATTTAACTACATCGATGAGGGTTTCGATCCGGAAAGTTCAAATTATTATATTGTTGAGGCCGTTGATACTGCGGGAAACAGCAGTCGTTCCTTTCCGGCCTACGTCACCCTGATTGACACCATTCCTCCGGTAATCCCTGTGATATCCTCGGCAAAGATTGATTCGCTGGGCAAAATCACGATAAAAATAAAGCCCAATACCGAAAAGGATTTTATGGGTTACCAGTTACAGAAGGCAAATTCGAGGGAGCATGAATTCTCGGTGATCCGGGAAACCTTTAAAGATTCATTGGGACGATCCACCTTTATACTGCTGGATTCAACCACGCTCAATACCCTGACCAAAAATATCTACTATAAAGTAATCGCTTTTGATACCCATTTTAATCAATCGGCTCCTTCGGCAATTATCACGTTAACCAAAAAGGATACCATACCCCCGGTTAGTCCGTTGATTACCCGATTTGCAGTAAACGATTCTTCCGTGATCCTGACTTTTGCAAACTCCTCGAGTGAAGATGCTGTTCAAAATATCATCTTACGAAGAGAAAAAGGGAAAGTAAAATTTGATACGATATTTTCGAATGGAAATATCCAGCTAACAAAATACATTGATAAACAAATTGTTGGCGGCAGGCAATATGAATATGCGATGATTGCCAGGGATGATGGCGGCCTGGTTTCCAAAATTTCAAAAAGTATATTTTTAAAAACCTTATTGAATAACAGACTCCCCACTCCCGGGCTGGAGGGTTCATACGATGCCAAAACAAAGCTCATATCGCTCTCTGTGATCGTTGATAAAAAGTTAGAAAACCAAAAAATAAAAGTGGAAATCTATAAAAGAGGTGATCAAAAATCAGTTTGGATTGTTTATAAAGTGGTAGATTATGAAAGAAACAAACCTTTTCTGGATGAACAGCCTGATATTCAGAAGGAAATGAACTACGCGGTCCGGCTAATTGATGCAAATAGAAATAGCTCCAATTTTAGTAAGGAGCTAAGGTTGAAATTCTAACTAAGTATTTATGCCAAACTTCTAAAAAATTAATTAGAAAAATCATGAATTATTTAACCAAAATAGCTTTAGGTGTGGCGATAGTCCTTGCTTTAAATGCTAACGCCAGTGAAAAGAAAGATTCCCTGACCATCAAAGGTGATATGGGGATCTGGTACGAGGGTTATGGGCTTAATAAAACACCCGGATCGCCAAATCCGAATTTTTATAGCGCGCGCCGACCGTGGAATCTGTTCCGTTACTCTTTTAATCCTATTCTTTTCTACGGTAAATGGGAAATACCGTTCAACTTCAATTTCAGCCCTGCGCTGAACAACTTCACAACGGCCTACGGAACCAAACAAAATTTCTGGCAGTTTCTGACCAATCCGGTCAATAGCTTTGGCCTTCGTCCCAAAATTGGTACGACGGAGTTCCTTTTAGGGACCCAATTCCTGAAATACAGCGATCTGAGCACCGGAGACCTGGGTATTTTTGGTTATGGGATTAATTTGTCCCCCGGTAAATTCAGGATTAAGCTTTTTAAAGGGGTTTCACAAAGTCCGATAAATTATATGGCACCTTCGAGTTCCCTACCCAACGGCGTAGCCGGCGCTTATCAGCGTAACCAGTGGATGGCACAGCTGGGACTTGGTGAGGAGGGTAAATATTTCGCAGGATTCAATATTGTTAAGTCTGTTGATAAAATAAGTTCAGTCAACTCACCACCTTTGACCCCGATTGAACCGCAGGAAAATCTGGTAATCAGTTTCCTGGCAAATACCACAACGACAAAGGGTTGGAAATATAACATCGAGCTGGCTCAGAGTTTTTTTACCCGTGATTTAAATGCCCCGCTCTCGTTGACCCCAATCGAAGACTTTAAGCCGTTTATTACTTCACATACCTCCACAGGAAAGGATAATGCGCTGATGATGGGAATTGCCAAAAAAGGGAAAGACTGGGAAATAGGGACAAAATTTAATTACTTCGGTGCCGGATATTATACTGCAGGATACCAGTTTATGACGAATGACCGATTGGAATACCTGTTGAATACCCGCTTTAATGCCTGGAAGAAGAAAATGAATGTGGTTGGCAGCCTGGGAGAGCGGGTTGGCAACCTGAGTCGGGTGGCTGGTCCGAGCCTTACCCATCAGCTCATCGCCAATATCAATGTATTTACCCAGTTTACCGATCATTTTACCCTCAATACCAGTTTTAACAATTACGGGTTTAATTCCCCGGGGTTATCTGGTTATAAGAGTGTAAGTAACGAGCTAAGCGTAAATCCGTCTTACACGTGGAACAATACAAAAATGAGCAATCTACTCAGCGGCACCTATACCTGGAGCAAGTATGATGAAACAACCATTATTCCACCAGGGACCACTCATAACAATACGCAAACTGTTCTGATCCTTTATGTTCCGACTTTTTTTAACAGCAAGATCAGTCCCGATTTCAGCGTCATGTGGTTTAAAAATTCGGCTCCCACCATTGATCTGACGCTACTTACGGCCACAGGTGGAATGAGTTGGAAACTGAATAAAAAGGTTAAACTGAAAGGACAGTTACAGTATAGTCTGAGTACCACACAACCGTATACTGCCAATAAAAATCTTTTGGCCACCACTGGTTTTGACTGGGAAGTATTCAAAAAACTAACCTGGCAATTTTCGGCCACAGCCAATTTGTACCATTATGGATCTCAGTTGCCCGGAAGTTCATTAACACCGGTTTATCCGGGCAGTCCCGGATATTTTGAGAGTACGGTGAGAACAGGATTGCAATACAAATTTTAGTAATAAAAGATAGAAGATATGAAAAAGTACCAATTATTCTTATTCCTGGGAATACTTCTGAGTGTTCAGGCAGTACGGGCTCAAATTACCCTGAGCCTTGCCTTAAATCCAAGACCGGACCCATATCTTTCTGAATGGATGTATCCTGTCAATGGTCAGATGATTATCTCCTTCTTTGGCGGGACGGCGGTTAAGGATCCCAATGTAAAATTCAGAACTACTTTACTCGATCAGAGCGGGAGTGTGATTGGAATATCAAATATCAATTCTGCAAGAATATATACTCTAAAACAGGGAGTTAACCAGTTCACGATGGCGGATGCGCTGCAACTGCAGAACCTGAAATTTATGGGCAATGTGCAAAATCTGTTTCAAAGGACAGGTCGTCTTGCTGCAGGTCAGTATCAACTAGTGGTTGAGTTAACAAATACGACAGGTGATGTCGTTGAGGCGAAGCAAACCAAACAGTTTTCTGTCATATCGTACCAGTTGCCTGTATTGATGCAACCAGCGAACGAGGCCCAACTGGATGCCCATATTGCTCAGAATATGATCACTTTCCGCTGGACCAGCCTGGTGCCGAATTCTTCGGAGCAAACCTATTACCGGGTACAAGTATTCGAAATTCTTCCCGGACAAACGCCGATGCAGGCATTCAGGGGTAATCGCCCATTGCTGGATGAACCAGCCTCAAGAGGTACAACGCAATACATCTGGCAACCAAATCTGCCCATGCTTGATTCCACCGCCAACCATCGGTTCATATGGACAATACAAACGATGGATGCAAAAGGTATTCCTGTTCCAAGTAACGATATGAATATTCAGGGTCGTAGTGATCCGTTTGTTTTCAGTATTGTGAACCAGACGGATGCAATGGAAGAGAGGAGTAAAAGGATTGAAAATTCAATCAAACACTGAAAAAGAGCTGACTGGAAGTACGGGTCAGGTTCATTCCGGCATTAACAAATCTAATTATTCAAAAATGAAAAGGATAATCTTCGTTTTTATATTAGGCTGTTGCGTTTTGCAGCTTACCGCCCAGAATAGCCAGGATGTTAAACCATCAACCCTGGTTTTTCATGTTTTTTATGATGATTTTAAAACCGCCCAACAGATCCGGACCAGTTCTTTAAAGAACGTGCTTGATAATCATCTTTGGAGCAGGTTTGGGGAGATGCAGATGGGATTTGGCGTCAATTACCTGAAGGGGTTGAATAAAAATCTTGATTTTATCGCAAGCCTGGATGGCAGTTCAACTGATTACCTCTTTAAGAATGGCACGACCAACGGCAGCAGCGCGTTTTTATTGGATGCCAATGCGGCGATAAACCTCAAAATGCTCACTGACCGGCACAAAATAGTCCCTTACCTTTCCGGCGGAGGTGGGTTTTCACTTTACCAGGGGAAAACAGGGTTTTATCTACCTGTCGGAGCCGGTATCCAGTTTCATATTTACAATTCAGCCTTTGTCTTCACCGATGTGCAATACCGGAATGCCCTGACTTCCCAGGTTAATAACCATTTTCAGTACAATATCGGAGTCGGTGCCAGCTTGGGGAAAAGAAAACCTTTGCCCGCGAAAACAGTTGACAAGCCCTTGCCTCCGGCTCCAGTTAAAAAAGAGGTGGTTGTCTTACCCAAGGATCTTTTGGTTACGGTAACCGACGAGGCCACCGGTCAGCCGCTCCCTTACGTGGCTGTAAAGCTGGGCAGTGCTGATGGCCGGATGCAGTATGGTTCGACTGACGATTACGGAAGGGTGACTTTTAAGGCCTTAATTCCGGATAGCTACACGGTTAGCGGGTCACTAAATCATATTAATTCGACATCACAAACTGTAAAAAAGGTGGACTTCACGTCCAATGAAAGCCAGGTTTTGATTAGCTTGACCCACAATGATCCCCGTTTTACCCTTTCCGGAGTTGTGATTAATAAAACCAAAAATATTCCCGAGGGGGGAGCAGAAGTCAAGGTCACAAATTCTGCCGACCAAACGTTTATGAATGTTCAAAGCCATCAGGGAGATGGTGTTTTTCGCACGCAGCTTTTGGCGGGAAGTGATTTTACCGTGGTGGGAAAGAAGGCAAGTTACATTTCCAACATTGAGAAGATCACCACCAGGGGTCTAAACAGGAGTGCAACTCTTTATGTGAAACTCGAATTGGCGATCGAAGAGGCTAAAGCTGGTCAGAGTATCCAGCTAAAAAATATCTATTTTGAGGTTGGGAAGGCTGATCTGAATACCTCTGTTTCTTCCGATCTCGATAAACTGATCCAGTTTCTTAAAGATAATCCTGCGACACGGCTTGAGATACAGGGACATACAGACAATAAAGGAAGTCTCGTGCTTAACACCAGGCTGAGCCAGTCGCGGGCAGATAGTGTGGTGGAATACCTTACAAAAAATGGAATCGACAGGGGTCGGCTTATTGCAAAGGGGTATGGTCCGTCATTGCCGGTTGCAGACAATACAACCACCGAAGGAAGGGCTCAAAACAGGCGGGTAGTTATGAAAGTATTAGAGTAGTACCGTTTTATTTTAAAGTTGATTGGGTTAATATTCAAACCTATTTGAATTAACCGTTAAAAACGATTAGCTTTGTGGTTGCAAAACAGGGAAGATTTGGAAATCCGGTCTTTACCTAATAATTAGAAGAAAACGATGCTAGAACGCGATTATAACACACAGCGCAAGAAAATGAAACTTCCCGAATACGGGAGAAGTATTCATAAAATGGTTGATCACATTATGCAGATTGAAAACAGGGAGGAGCGTATCCTGGCTGTAAAAGGGGTAATTGACGTAATGGGAATGATGTATCCCTACCTTCGTGATATCAATGAATTCAAACACAAGCTTTGGGACCATATTGCCATAATGTCTGATTTCAAGCTCGATATTGATTATCCTTACGATCCGCCAAAACCGGAAACCTTTATCGAAAAACCGAGGTTGATTCCTTATCAGCAAAGCGATATAAAATTCCGGCACTATGGTAAGATTATGGAAAATTATATTGCGGCAACAGCACTTCTGGAAGAGGAGAATCCGGCAAAGCAGGTCAACACAGAGCTTCTGGCTAACCAAATGAAAAAAACGTATCTAGTCTGGAATAAGGATGCAGTTGAGGATTCAAAAATTCTGAATGACATGGTTTTTCTGTCTCAGGGAAAACTTAAACCCGATCCGGAAATGCACCTTCAGGAGGTCAATGATATATTTAAACAACAACCAAAAAAAGGAAAAATTACGACCATCTCCAATCAGTCGAGAAAACATAAATAGCCTTTTATTTTAACATGGCCAGGTTTAATATTGAAGGTGGTAGCCCTTTGTCAGGAGATTTATCGCCGCAAGGTGCCAAAAATGAAGCTTTGCAGGTGATTTGTGCTACCTTGCTCACTTCACAGAAGATTACCATCTCTAATATTCCTGAGATCAGCGATGTTTTGAAGCTAATCGAAATCCTACGCTCTTTGGGTTCAGACGTTGAGCGTATTGGCAAAGGAGTTTTCACTTTTCAATCTGACAATATTCAGATTGACTACTTAAGATCGGCTCAGTTCTTTGCACAGGCCGGCAGTTTGCGTGGGTCCTTAATGATCGTCGGTCCGATGCTTGCCCGTTTTGGGATTGGGATTATTCCCCAGCCGGGGGGAGATAAAATCGGAAGGCGAAGGCTTGATACCCATTTCCGGGGATTTGAGGCGCTTGGTGCAAATTTTATTTTTGATGAGGTTAAATCCTCTTACCGGGTTGAAGCAAAGCAGCTTAAAGGGTGTTATATGTTGCTAGACGAGGCTTCAGTGACCGGTACCGCCAACCTGATCATGGCTGCCACACTGGCCAATGGCACAACTACCATCTATAATGCAGCATGCGAACCTTATTTGCAGCAATTATGCAAAATGCTCAATTCAATGGGAGCGGATATTCAGGGGGTTGGCTCCAATCTGCTGACAATTAATGGCGTCACCTCATTAATGGGTTGCAATCATGTGTTGCTGCCCGATATGATTGAGGTTGGCAGCTTTATTGGTCTTGCAGCGATGACTGCCTCGGAAATCACCCTGAAAAATGTACGATTTGATCAGTTGGGAATCATCCCTGATTCATTTCGGAGATTTGGGATTCAGATGGAACTCAAAGGTGACGACCTTTACATACCCTCACAGGAGCATTATGAAATTGAGTCCTTTATTGATGGATCAATCCTTACGGTTGCTGATGCACCCTGGCCGGGTTTAACTCCGGATTTGCTGAGTATTTTTTTGGTGATTGCCACACAGGCAAGGGGAAGTGTATTGATTCATCAAAAGATGTTTGAAAGCCGTCTTTTTTTTGTCGATCGGCTTATTGATATGGGTGCAAAAATTATTTTGTGCGATCCCCACCGTGCCACTGTTATCGGCCTGGATAAAGCACATCCGCTTCGGGGAATCAGAATGAGTTCACCCGATATCCGCGCCGGCGTTGCTCTGCTGATTGCAGCGCTTTCAGCCAACGGAAAATCAACAATCGATTATATTGAACAGATTGACCGGGGTTATGAAAGGATCGATTTAAGACTTAATGCAATTGGTGCCAAAATCAGGCGGGAATGACAGTCGTAGAATTGGTTAAAATATAAAATATAATTTAATATTCACAATATGAGGAGTTTAAATATTGTTTTAATGATAATGTTGCTTGGAATTTCAACCTCATGGGCTCAATCAGCCGTTCAGCAAGGGATTGAAATTGGGAATAAAGCTCCTGAAATTATCGAAAATTCTGTGTCCGGTAAACCTTTAAAACTTTCATCATTGGCAGGGAAAATCGTGCTGATCGATTTTTGGGCATCCTGGTGCAAACCGTGCAGGAATGAAAATCCTTTTGTTGTCACTTCGTATGAAAAGTACAAAGATGCCTCCTTTGATGGCGGCAATGGTTTTACCGTTTTTAGTGTTTCTTTGGACAAGGATACCAAAGCATGGAAAAATGCCATTCTCACTGATAAGCTTATCTGGGAAAATCATGTATGTGTGTTGAACAGCAATGCCTCCTATATCCAAAGCTACAATATCAGCATGATCCCGACCAATTTTTTGATTGATGGTAATGGTGTCATCCTTGCAAGCAACCTTAGGGGTAAAGCGCTTGAAGATAAGCTTGCCTCTCTGAAAAAATAGGAGTTTGCACCTCTAAATCCAATAGCCTATTGAACGATTGGTTTAAAATGACACTGATTGTGCATCAGATATGTCATTTTGTCTATCGTTCAACAATTGGCAAAATTTTTGATTGATACTCTGCGGGATTTAAAAAAGATAATTATTCAGATGAAAAAAAAGGAGCATAAAGAAAATATTAAGGATATTAACAATGATCTGGAAAATGATTTAATTGCTGATAATCAACGTGATAATAATGAAAACGAAAGCAATAATGCTGAAGATAGGGACAAGTCCCAACACGAGGAGGTTTTATTGATCCCCGATGAAAAAGCATTGCTCGAAGCTAAGGTGGCGGAGTTGGAATCGGCCTGTAAGGATATTAATGATAAATATCTCCGTTTATCTGCCGAATTTGACAATTATCGGAAAAGGACACTCCGTGAGCGGATTGAACTGACAAAAACTGCCTCAGAATCGGTCATGTTGAGCATCTTGCCAGTGATTGATGATTTTGAGAGGGCTATGCATTCGATTGAAACAGGACTTGATTTTGAAGCTACAAAGGAGGGTATATTATTGATATATAATAAGTTCAATGAATTTAGCAAACAAAATGGGATTTCTGAAATCGATGCTGTCGGGAAAGTCTTTGATACTGATTTACACGAAGCATTGACAAAAATTCCTGCTCCGACTGAGGACCTAAAAGGGAAAATAGTCCAGGTGATTCAAAAGGGATATTATTTAAATGATAAGGTTATCCGATTTGCCAAAGTTGTGGTGGGCGAATAACAAAGTATACAGTTAAAACCACACAATAATCCAAGCATGACAAAACGAGATTACTACGAAGTTTTGGGCGTAACCAAGAATGCAAGCGCCGAGGAGATAAAAAAAGCGTTCCGGAAAAAAGCGATTCAATATCACCCGGATAAAAATCCCGGGGATAAACAGTCAGAGGAAAAATTCAAGGAGGCAGCTGAGGCTTACGAAGTACTAAGCAGTGCAGAGAAGAAACAGCGTTATGATCAGTTTGGACATGCGGGTTTAGGAAATCAGGGCGGCTTTAGTGGCAGTGGCCGGTCGATGGACGATATTTTCTCTATGTTTGGCGATATATTCGGTGGCGGCGGATTTGGCGGATTTGGTGGATTCAGCTCTGGGGGAAGGTCTCAACGGGTCAACCGGGGTTCTAATTTAAGGGTAAAGGTGAGTCTTGATCTTAGCGAAATTGCCCACGGTGCCGAGAAAAAGCTTAAAGTTAAAAAATATATTACTTGTACAACCTGTCATGGCAGCGGTGCCAAAGGAAGCAGCGGATTTACGACCTGTTCCAGCTGCCGTGGTTCCGGCCAGGTAACCCGGGTCAGCAACACTTTTCTGGGACAAATGCAAACTACCTCAACATGCCCTACCTGCGGCGGTGACGGGAAAATCATCTCACAGAAATGTGACACCTGTTATGGCGAGGGTATTATCCAGGGTGAAGAGGTGATTACCGTAAAGATACCAGCCGGAGTTGCTGAAGGAATGCAACTTTCACTCGAAGGGAAAGGAAACGGGGCACGTAGGGGTGGAATACCCGGCGATCTGCTGATCCTGATCGCTGAGGAAGAACACCCAGAGCTTACCCGCGATGAAAATGATCTGATCTATAACCTGTACCTTTCGTTTCCGGATATTGCACTGGGACTCACAACCGAGATCCCCACCATCGACGGAAAGGTAAAAGTTAAGATAGAATCGGGTACTCAACCGGAAAAAATACTTCGCCTTCGCGGAAAGGGCCTGCCTGATGTAAATGGTTACGGTAAAGGTGACTTATTGGTGAAGATACACGCCTGGGTGCCACAGAAACTTTCAGCCGAGGAACGTAAAACGCTTGAAAAACTTCAGGTTTCCCCCAATTTTGCATCCCCGCAAGGTCAGGATGACAAAGGTTTTTTTGACAAGGTAAAAGATATGTTTGAATAAAGGATTTAGGTTGCAGGGGTTGGTATCGTTGGGGTTGATATCGTATGGGCCGGTCGCGACCCGCCCATACGATATCAACCCGGAATAATAATCGTTAAAAAAATAAACCGGGCCATGATTTCTATCCGTACTGTTGGATTTATTTTCCTGGTGATGATCACCATGGCTTTTTCGAAAGAGAAGAAACCCTCATCTGACAAGATGGTGTCCAGATTCAGGAAACATGTCAGTTTTCTGGCATCAGATCAATTACAGGGTAGGCTGACCGGCAGCGACGGAGATAGTCTGGCTGCTGAATATATACGCCGTGCGCTGATTAAAGACGGATTAACCCCTCTCTTTGATAAGGGATTTGAGCGATACAGGGTGACTGACAAAATAATATATGGACCCGATAATAAATTGATTATCAATGATGTTTCATGTAAGTCTGAAACTGATTTTGCACCGTTTGCATTCTCGCAAAATGGTTCCTTCACGGGTACAGTTGTTTTCGTAGGATATGGCTTTGCAATCAATGAAGACTCCCTGAAATGGAATGATTATGCCGGCGTTGATGTAAAAGGGAAAGTCGCATTAATTCTAAGGAGCGATCCTGAAATTGAAAAACCGGCCAGTCCGTTTATTAAATATAACCGCGACAGGGATAAAGTTCTTGAGGCCAAAGATCATGGTGCAATCGGTGTCTTGTTAGTTTCCGGAAAATTGTTTGATGCGGAGGATAAGTTTGAATCACTGGTAAAGGGTGAGCAATCGGTTGGAATCCCTGCATTTCATATAACCCGGAAACTGGCAAATCTTATTCTTCAGGGTAAACAGGTTACGGTTGAGGAGCTTGAAAAAAAGTTAAACGAAACCAGAAAGCCGAAAGGATTTACCACAGAAGTGTCACTTTCAGGCCAGTCCAATGTTATTCAGACAACAATTCCTACGCGAAATGTTGTTATGGAAATCCCGGGGAATGATAAAATTCTTAAGGATGAATTTGTGATTCTTGGTGCCCATTTTGATCATCTGGGCTGGGGCGGCCCCGGGTCGGGGAGCCGTGTTCCGGATACGGTGGGTGTGCATCACGGTGCTGATGATAATGCCTCGGGTGTGGCAATGGTGCTTGAATTGGCAAAAAGATTGTCCGCCTCACACAAAATGCTTAAAAGATCAGTGTTGGTAATCTCTTTCTCCGGTGAGGAAGAGGGTTTGCTGGGCTCACGGTGGTTTGCTGATCATTCACCGATTGATCTGAACAAAGTGAATGCCATGGTGAATCTCGATATGGTTGGACGATTAAATGAAAATTCACAGGTTCAGATAAGCGGTGTGGGAACATCTGAACCACTCAAAAAAATGATCTATACCGCATGTGATACTTTGGAATTAAAACTTTCGCTCTCCAGCGAAGGTTACGGCCCCTCCGACCATTCATCGTTTTACGGTAAAAATATCCCTGTTTTATTCCTGACAACAGGGGCTCATCTCGATTACCATACTCCTTCGGATACCTGGGATAAAATTAATTACCCAGGAATGGTCCAACTATCAGACCTGTCATTTCACCTCGTTTCTGATCTGGCTAACGAAGAAAAACTGGTCTTTAAGGAGGCCGGACCTAAATCAGGGAGTGGACGGGGAACACGACGGAAAGGAATTACCCTGGGTATAATGCCTGATTATGGCGGAAATGTAAAAAACGGCCTGCGTGCCGATTTCGTTACTGCAGGAAAACCTGCTGCTCTTGGCGGTATGAAAAAGGGTGATATTATTACGTTCATTAATGGAAAACCTGTGAACAATATTCAGGACTACATGTTCAGATTAAATCAGCTAAAACGCGGCGAAACAATCAGTGTTGAAGTGCTGCGAGATAATCAAAAGATTGTTCTCGTCGTACAACTGTGACATCTTGCCATTTGCCAATGACCTTCGGGGTATAAGTATCTGATTAATTACCAAAAGTTTATTATGTTTAAATATTGAATTTCATGGAACACCAGGACCGATTTTTAGCACTAAACCTCGAATTGCCACCAGCTCCTGAACCTAAGGGTGTTTATACTCCGTTGCTTCGGGATGGTCTTCACATCTATGTCTCAGGGCATTTACCGGTAAATACAGATGGAACGCTCCATCGCGGAAAAATCGGAAAGGATATTGATCCGGAAGCGGGAAAACTTGCTGCCAGGCAGGTTGGCTTAACTATACTGGCGACTTTAATTGCAAATCTGGGATCTCTGAACAAAATTAAACGGGTGATTAAAGTTTTTGGAATGGTCAACGCAACTACCGATTTTGATAAACAGCCATACGTTATTAACGGATGTAGCGAGTTATTTGTTGAGGTTTTTGGAAGGGAAAATGGTATTGCCGTGCGCAGTGCGGTAGGTGTTGGAAGTCTTCCGGAAAATGTTCCGGTCGAAATCGAAGCGATCTTCGAACTTAATGAGTAATAGAAAGGTAATGGTTAATGAATAATGGTTTTATTATTCGCGGATAAAGTGCGGTAGTGATTGCGGAAGTACAAAAGAGATCTCGATCACGCCACTGAAGACTCCTTCATGATATTGGGGAGACTGGTGAACAATCTTTTTTATCCCCTCTTTTTCAATGGTATACGTATTTGTGATTGGATTTTTTAGTAATTCCATCAATCTGGATTTGGATGGTTCCGGATGACAGTCTAGCAGATTTGTTCCGATTAGTTTAACTCCTCCGTATTTTGAGAACTGTTTTTTGGATTTTTCATTCATATAAGTGATTATCCCTTCGGTATCACAAATCGTCACAGCACCATCGAACTCATCAGGCCAGATATTCATTTCTATTTTGAACTTTTATTAACGATTGGGTTATTATTGTTCTACACTTTTTTTTGCATACATCTTACCCAATCAATTTCAAAGTGATGTGGCAGTGATTGAGCGTTGATCGGCTTATGAATGGTGCCAACGAAATTCAGAAAGAGTCCTTCCGGATTTTGAGTAAATTGTTCGCGATGAACCTCGTGGTTGTTGATCTTCCAAATTAGCAGATCTCCCGAAATTTCGAGCCTGTAAATGTGAAAATTATTGAAATTCAATCCCTTAACCTGTGTTAGTTTTTTTGTTCCCCCATTGGCCGGCTGTTCGATTATCCCAAGGCCAACCCTTCTGGAACCGCTTCTGAAAACATCTATTTGTGGAAACGGACGACTTCCGGTTAACGATAAAGCGCTTGTAATCGCCCCTTCAGCACGGAATTTTACCTTAGCCTCTACAACACCCTCCTTGATTTTAAAACTATTCCCGGTATTCAATATGGCTGAACTGTATTCAAATTCTTTGGGGATGAGGCCAAAAGCGGGATCCCACACTTTACCCTCGGATTTTTCTGCCTTGGTAACTATGGATAGGACCTGATTTTTGATCTCAATATTTTTAAGCCCATTAAAGGCTTGTAATTCGGCTGCCTGCGAAAAACTAAATCCTGCAATCTTCGATCCCCAGTAATTCTCAGGTTCCCAAAGCTTTGTGGACAATTGATGGTCAGAGAAATTTTCATCCATTATAATTTCCCACTGATCGAAAAAGGATAATTCTGAGCGCTTCTTCAACTGATGATAGGTCGTTATCAGCTTACTTCGCCCCAATTCATCCAATTCTCCCTCTAACTTGAATTCCGGAGTCAGTTCAAACCTTTTTTTATTTTTTAGAAATTCCACCCGCTGCTTGAATTCCTGGTCTGCAACCGCTATCCTTAATTCCTGAAGCCGGGCTAAGGCAGCAGAATGGACAATTTCTTTATAATTGGCATAGAGCGATGAATTGGTGCACTTCAGATAAAACCTGATGTCATCACTTTTTGACAAGGTTGTAAACTCACGGAGAAGGAGGTAATCAGGAGTGGTTGTATACCGGTCGCGGTTTATTAAAAAGGCCTCCTGCTCCAAAAAATGTGGCGTGCTGGTTTCGTTTTTAAGCTCTTCAAGTTTACCAGGCAGATCATGCTTTTCGACGATCAAAAGGTTTTGATAAGCTTTGGATCTGAGAAAATGTCGGTAAGTCTTAACTTTCTTATCTTCTTCCTCCAGATTAACTGACTTATTCTTTTCTGCAGCATCCAATTTAAGGAATATATGATACTCTTCGGACTCAAGGGTGACCCGGTAGTGTTTTAATCGGGTACTTTTATTTAACGTATTGTATTCCTGTCTCTTAAGATGTTCGGGTGAACCCTTGTAGCGCAGTGCTTCAGTCTCTTTTCTACGATGAATAAAATCAGGAGAATGTACAATTTTTTCAAGTTCATGATACCGGGCGAGATTTGAACTCTTGGCGATTGCATTAATATTTTCAAAATCAGATGATTGAATAAATCGGAAGTAGTTTTTCACTGGTTTTAAACCTTCAAGTGTAGACAGCTCGTTGAGCAGGTGATATTCATCACTTTTTTTGAGCCTCAGGTTATTTATTTCACGTTTTTTTGTCTGGAAATCATCAGATTGAACAAGAAGTTTCAACTCCTGATAGCGTGCCAGCTCAGGGGAGGATTCAATTGCATGTAACTCATCACGCCACTTGAAGAGGTCGGCCCACGCTGAATCAATCTTTTGAGCCTTAGGGATTAACCCCAGAAAATATCTGAATTGAAATGAAAGAGACATATAATTTGTTTTTAATCTGCACTATACAAAATTAACTATAAAGCCACAGATAAGGTTGTAAAACTGAAGAAAAATTGAAATATTTATTACCAGCTTTTGGATCGTTTCTATAATACCATTGAAAAAGGCTAATTTTGGAGTTCTATGGTTTAAATGTTAGAAATGGATTTACCTGAATTATTTTCCCGGAGAATGCAGAAAATTCTTGATCAGGAATTTGAGGCTTTCGAACAATCATTTGAGAATGAAATTGCTACAACTATCCGGGTAAATTTTTTAAAATATAAAGGTTTGCCGGCATTGAAGCCTGTTGATTACTGCAGTTCAGGATTTTTTCTGTCCAGGCGGCCCTTGTTTACCCTTGATCCGTTTATTCATTCAGGTGTTTATTATGTGCAGGAACAAAGTTCCATGTTTTTGGAGCAGGCGATCAAACAGCCAGGCCATGCAACTGATCTTAAAGTACTCGATTTATGTGCTTCACCCGGAGGAAAATCGACACACCTCGCATCTCTGATTTCTCCTGGCAGCCTTTTGGTGAGCAATGATGTAATCAGAGCACGCAGTCAGATTTTATCAGAAAACTTAAAGAAATGGGGGAATCCCAATGTTGTTGTAACCAATAATGACCCCTATGATTTTAAACGATTACCCGGTTTTTTTGACATCGTCGTATTGGATGCACCCTGTTCGGGAGAAGGACTTTTCAGAAAGGATCCCAGTGCAGTGCTTGAGTGGTCACCGGATAATGCTCAGCTTTGTGCTCAACGTCAGCAGCGGATTCTTGCCGATGTATGGCCGACCCTGAAAGAAGGTGGTATTTTGATTTATAGCACCTGTACTTTTAATCCTGCAGAAAATGAAGAAAATATCCAGTGGCTTAGTAAATTTGCCTCTGTCGAGCCGGTTAAACTTACGGCTAAGGAGCAATGGGGAATTTCGGTGACCGATGCCGCGGGATTCCCTTGTTACCGTTTTTATCCCCATAAAGTATCGGGCGAAGGTTTTTTTATGGCCGTTGTCCGCAAAACCGGTGCTGAAGATCGGTTATCAAACCGGAAAATCAGGGAGAATCCGTTGTTGGCTTCCAAAGGAGATAAAGAGATGGCTAGACCAATCTTAATCAACGAAGGACTTGATATTCTTAGATTTGAGGATTCATTACTGGCATTTCCTTCCGACCTTGTGGGTGAATTATTACAGCTGAAAAACACCCTACGTATTGTCCATGCAGGGGTAAAAATTGGCGAGATCAAGCAAAAGGATCTTCTGCCGGCCCACGAACTGGCCATATCAACCATCCTTGACAGGGCTGCGTTTCCTGAAATTGAACTGACATTTGAAGAGGCATTGACTTATCTGAAGCGGGATGATATCTCACCGTTATCGGTCAACAAGGGATGGTATCTGGTAACTTACCGGAAAATGGCAATGGGCTGGGTCAAAAATTTGGGAACCCGGTATAATAGTGCCTTCCCAAAGGAGTGGCGTATTCGGATGTCTGTTTCGGAATTCCGGGATGAAAAGCTCAAAGCTGAAATGGCAAAATTTCCTTTATGAATCCGTACGATATACAAGTCACCTCCTCCAATTTATTTAGTGGCCAGCTTTCCTCTCCTTTTATTCACTGCATGTTGTCCAAAACCAATGATTGCCACTCCGATCATGGCAATCACTCCGCCAGCTACCTGATGGGGCAGGGGCAGAGTTCCAAAGATTAAAAAGGCGATGGGAATAATGATCACTCCTTTGGATGACTGAATAATTGTGCCGCGCGATGCCTCGATATATTGATAAGCTTTGTAAACCAGTAAAATAGCCAGGACCGGGTCAAGGATACCTGCAATAACAGTGTTGGTAATCGCTTTTGCAGTGAAGGTAAATGGAGTTCCGGCATGAATTACCCAGACCGAAAAGAAAAGAATAAGCCAGAACGTCCGGTTAAAACTAAGGATTTCGGGAGTCAGATTATTGACTTTAGCCCTTACGATCACGGTCGCTGTGGCGGCTCCAAGGCAATTTAGAACCACCAGACCGACACCCGGTATAAAGAAGTCTTTCAATGTAAGGTCGCCGGAGAAGCTGGTTAATAAGGCGCCTGAAAAAACAACAAATATCCCGGCAGTTTCAATCAACGAAAATCGTTCTCTAAGGAACACAATTCCCATGATTGTAGTGAATAAAGGAAACAAATTTCCCAGAAAACCGGTCACAGCAGGCTGTGGGATCGCATTTACAGCGGCATAAAAAGTGGAAACAGTAAATATTTCAAGAAAACCAAGGGTAGGAAATATCCACCCCAATTCCCGGGGAACTTTTGCCAGCGTCGCAAAACCCCCATTTGCTGCCAAAATGACGAGGTTTATGATAAAACCAACACCACACATTAAAAACAGAAACCGGGGCAATGAAATTTCATTCAATGCTGCTTTACTAAACACATAAACATTACTGAATGCTATAGTCGCCAGAATTGTATAGAAATATCCTTTTACAATCTTTGTTTGCATCAGATTCTATTTTTATAAAATGATAAAACAGTTTGGCCGTCAGTGCTAATTTCTTATATCTGAATAAAAGATTGGATGTTAACCAGCCTGAAATCTAAGTTAGTTAGAAACTCCATAATGTATAGTTGCTTTGGTCGCTCAAATCTACAAATTCCTCATCCAAAATCAGACAACATCCCCAAAATGATCCGGTATAAAATCAAAAACCCCCTGGCATCAAAACTTACCAGGGGGTTATCTTAATTTAAGAAAAATTCAGATTTAACGTTCAGAGAAAGCTGTGATTAAACTGCGGGTTCCCTAAAGTTCCCTTACCCAGATATTCCGATAGTTGACTATACATCCATGATCCTGCAATCGGATACCACCTTTAATCTGATCGTATATTTTTTCATCACTGGTACATCCATAGATCACTGCATTATTTTGAATCAGAATTCCGTTCAACAGGATTGTAACTCTCGGATTGGTACGGTAAGTTTTATCCGCATTGAAGGTTGGGGCTGTGAAAATGATATCGTAGGCATTCCATTCGCCCGGCTTTTTGAGTGGATTCACCAGTGGCGGGTGTTGCCGGTAGATAGAACCTGCCTGACCGTTTACATATGTTTTGTTTGCATTGTTATAGGTTTCCAGGACCTGTATTTCATACAAACCTTGTAAAAACACACCACTGTTACCGCGCATCTGTCCATTGCCGGTAATGTCAGAAGGGTGCATGAATTCGATATGCAGCTGAAAATCGCCGAACTCTTTTTGGGTGTAAATATCACCGGTCCCATTTGCGACCGTGAACATTCCGTCGTGGACAGTCCATTGAGCACTCCCATTCTTGCCATTCCACTCCGATAAATCTTTACCGTCAAACAAGGATACTGCATCCGAAGGAGCAGTAACGCCATTTTCAGACGAAAACGCTCCGGGTGCTACAACCTTTGGCAGCGGACTGTCGTAGGTATTCAGGATTGGAACCTGCGCAAAACAGGATGAACTGATCACAAATGAAACGAATAGAACAAAAGTCAAACAAATTGATTTCATCATTTAAGCGTATTAAGTAATTGATTAAATAAAAGATAAAAACCTTCGAAATTAATTAAAGTTGAAGGCAATCTAACATCCGGATTAGCCTGCTCAGCCTTTATGACCCTACAAAGCTAAAAAAGTTATCCTGAACAGAGGCAGAAAAAATGATATTCATTGTGAAAACATCCTCACAACTATAAAACAGCCTTCATATAAAGATCATGAAGTATGACATACGAAAGACATAGTCTTGAATAAATAACATGAAGTACAATATGCGTGCTAAAGACAAAGCAAATCATTAAGAAGGCTCTAATACTTAGATTTTTGATCTGTGTAGAACCCTCATTGATTAATACACTGCCTTTTATGGTTGTAAGTTCATAAGGGTTTAATCCTGAAAGAAACAACGTGCTGATCGTTAATTTCAAAATACAATACCCCTGGGTGCCGGCTAAGTTCATTCCGGGTTTTTTCCCATTTCCCCTCGTAACTTTGAGGTAATTCTGAACGATTAATTACATCCCATCACATATTTAACATACTTTTGGAGAAATGTTAAATAAAACACTATTGCGTTAGCTGCAAGGTAGTGAGATTCACCGCTAGTTTTGATTTCTGACTGACATTTATTTTAACTTTTTATTATCTTAGGGAAAAGATTGCACCCTGACACCGGTCATTTGGAATCGGCTAAAATTACAAAATTGTCCGTATAAAACAGAACGGCGCATTCCCTTTCAGAAAGATGTCTTATAAGGGGATTATGTAAAATTAGCTACGGTAGCATAACTGGGTCCCAGCTTTGAAGAACCTTAGCTCTCTTTTTTAATCTTAACCCACAAGGTCCCCACCACCCTTTGAATGGTGCAGGAAAAACGCATGGATAATCCGGGCAACGATCAAGAGTTGCGATTTGGGATGATTTACAAAACTAATTTCATTATAATTTGGCTTAAAATAATGCTGGCTCTTAAATCGCAAATTTGATCAAGTAGCCCTGACCAGGAATAATTATTTTACTTGCGGATTGTTTGCCCCGGCAATAGTAATTATTCCATTAAAGTCTAAAAATGGAGTTTTCAAGAGTTTTCTTGACGTATTGCCAACGGGCATAAAGAGAACGCACCCAATAGGCTGGGTGCGTAATAAAGTGCGTAAATTTTGTAATTACTTGATATTCAAGGTTTATTGCGGAGAGAGTGGGATTCGAACCCACGGTACCCTTTTGGAGTACACACACTTTCCAGGCGTGCTCCTTCGACCACTCGGACATCTCTCCTGATCAAATTCTGAATCGATTCAGTTCCCTGATTCGATTGTGGCACAAAAGTAGGAGAATTTTTCAGTTTATGAGCACCTAAACTATAAAAACCTTTTATACGGATTTATAACCGGGTAACATTCCAGTATTTTCGATAATATTAAGTTAATTTGAAAGCAAATTGCTAATTTTAACCCTGTTATTTTTAGTCATTCAAACCTAATTTATTAGCAGATGAGAACATCAATTAATTTTCTGTCCTTTATCATCTTTTTGGGAGTCTTGTTCAGCTGTAAAAATGAGCACTTCTCAAAGGAATTAAAAACCGATAAAAACGGATATTCCTATGTTCAGGTGACCAACGATCCCCTGAAGACCCGTATTTATACCCTGAAAAACGGTTTTACCGTCTACCTTTCAGCCAATAAGGATGAGCCAAGGGCCTTAGGGCTGATCGGAGTAAGGGCAGGTTCACTGAACGATCCGACAGAAACCACCGGATTGGCTCATTATCTGGAACATATGTTATTTAAAGGAACGGATAAATTTGGAACCACTAACTGGCCTTCCGAAAAAGTTCTGCTTGATAGTATCTCCAATCTTTTTGAACAATATAAAGGAGAAACCGCTCCAGATCGGAAAACGAGTATTTATCAGGAGATTGACCGCATTTCACAGGCGGCTTCCAAATTTGCGATTCCAAATGAGTTTGATAAAATGTGTTCTTCGATCGGGGCCAAAAGTACCAATGCCTTCACCAGCTATGATGTTACCGCTTATATGAACGATATTCCTGTGAATGAGTTAAATAAGTGGGTAGAGATGGAGTCGGAGCGATTCCGTAATCCTATCCTCCGGCTTTTCCATACGGAACTTGAAGCAGTTTATGAAGAGTTTAACATGGACCAGGACAGGGATGATACCCGCCTGAACGATGCAATTATGAAAGGACTTTTTCCTTCCCATCCGCTGGGCCGGGATGTTATTGGTTTTCCGGAACACCTGAAAAACCCCTCTATGGTTAATATTATGAAGTTTTACCATACCTGGTATGTACCAAATAATATGGTATTTGTACTTAGCGGTGATATTGATTATGAAGAGACCATTAAATTGATTGACAAGAATTTTGGGAAGTTCGAAACAAAAGAATTGCCCACTATTGAATTTCCTAAAGAGGCTGCCATTTCAGCGCCCGTAGTAAAAGAGGTAGTTGGTCCGGAAGGAGAACAGGTACAGCTGGCTTTCAGATTTGGTGGTTATAAATCGGAAGACCGGAAGTATGTTACGCTGATTGATTATATCCTTTCCAATTCTGTTGCCGGGTTAATTGATCTCGATCTGAATCAGCAGCAAAAAGTGCTAAAGGCAGGAAGTTCAAGTAATTTTGAATCTGACTATGGCTTTCACCTTTTCTTTGGCAAGCCACGCCAGGGACAGAAACTGGATGAGGTAAAAGACTTGCTTCTTGCTGAAATCGAGAAAGTTAAAAAAGGAGAATTCGATGAATGGATGATTCAGGCATCGGTCAATAATATCAAATTGGAACAAACCCGCCGCAATGAGAGCAATCAGAGGGCGTTCACGCTACTGGAAACATTTATAAAAAAAACTGATTGGGCATCCGAACTGGCCTTTAACGACGAACTTAGTCATATTACAAAAGACCAATTGGTTGAATTTGCCAGGGCTCACTATAAAGATAACTATGTGGTAGGTTACAAAAGAAACGGAGTCGCGAAAGATCTGGTAAAGGTCGAAAAACCGCACATTACTCCTATTGCCATCAATCGGGCAGACCAATCAGCTTTTCTGAAATCATTTATTGCACAAAGTTCTGCACCGCTTAAACCGGTATTCGTCGATTTTGCCACCTCCATTAAGGAAGATAAGTTGAGTAAGGATGTGAAATTCAATTATATCCAAAACACTACAAATGATCTTTTCTCGCTAAATTTTACCACCGAAATCGGAAGTAATCATGACCTCAAGCTCGCACTGGCTGTGAAATACCTTCCCTACCTGGGCACAGAAAAATTTACGGCCGAGCAGTTTAAGAAAGAGCTTTATAAACTCGGGGTTTCGTTGAGTGTGAATACCGGCAGGGATCGCTCTGATATCGTTATTAATGGTTTGGATCAGAACAGCGAGACGGGGATTAAGCTCCTGGAACAATTACTGGCAGAAGCAAAACCTGATAAGGAAGCCTATAAGAAATTGGTAGACGGGATTTTAAAAGAGCGGGAAGATGAGAAAAAGGATCAGCATGTAATCACAGGGGCTCTGGTTGATTATGGTAAATATGGAAAGGAGTCACCCTTTGCAAATATTCTCTCCGAGGAGGCTTTAAGATCGGTCAATCCATCTGACCTTACAGATATCATTCACAAATTTTCGAGTTTCCCTCACCGGGTATTTTATTATGGGCCGACAGAATTTGACAAGGCATTAGCCATGGTAAAGGAGAATCACGTGATACCGAAAGTTAGTCTGCCTATTCCGGATGAGAAGAAATTTACGGAGCAGGTAACAGATCAGAATAAAGTATTTTTTGTGGATTATGACAAGTCCCAGGTCAATGTGATTATGATTTCACGTGATCTGCCTTTCGATCCGAAAACGCTGGTCAAATCCAGAATTTTCAATGAGTATTACGGAAATTCAATGGCGTCAGTGGTTTTTCAGGAGATCCGGGAGGCAAGGGCGTTGGCTTATTCGGCATGGGCTAACTACATGCGTCCATCCAAAAAAGAGGACTCTTTTTATATCTACGGGGTAGTCTATACCCAGGCGAATAAAATGATGGATGCTATCGGGGCGATGAATGGATTATTGTCCAAAATGGTGGTTGATGAAAAATCGTTTGTGATTGCCAGGGAGAGTGTCCTTAAAAGCATCCAGACTGAACGGATCATTAAAACCAACCTGTTTTGGACCTGGCTTCAGAACAAGAAACTGGGGATTGATTATGATATCCGGAAAGACTATTACGAAAATGCTCAAAAGGTTACCATCAATGATGTTCAGCAATTCTTTAATGAAAGATTGAAGGACAAGAAGTATACTTATATTATTGTAGGTAATAAAAAGGATGCTAACCTCACCGGATTAAAAGGTTTTGGACCGGTTAATGAGCTGACTCTGAAGGATATATTTAATTATTGATTTTAGCTGAAGTTTTAATAAGGGTATTCAAAAAGTCTTTTTTAATCGCAAAGTGCGCAAAGAACGCAAGGGTAAGATATTGTATCTGTGGCCTTTGCGTTCTTTGTGATCTGCCGCCTGGTGGACTCTGCGACTTTTGCGGTTTATTCCTTTACCAACTTAGACGACCTCATTAAGATTTTATCGGTCCAGCCAGTTTTTGAAATCCGGAACTCTTTCGCGGGCAATAATTATATCCTGATCGGCGATTCCTTCGATTTTAAGTCGAAGCCGGCTATTGGTCCACGCCAGGATGTTTGTACAGGCATCTATTGAAACGATGTATTTGCGGTTAATTCTGAAGAAAACTGCAGGATTTACCAATGGCTCAAGTTGATCAAGTGTATAGTCAATATTATAGGTTCGTTTGTCTGTTGTATAAATATAGGTGGCTTTCTCCTGGCTGTAAAAGATCAGGACCTCTTCCATTGGAATACTTTTGATTTTATCACCCACTTTGACCATAAATCTCGACTTGTAGTTTTTTTCTGAAGCAGGATTTGTGATCGAAAGTATCTTTTCAACCAAAAAACCTGGTGAAAAGTGCTTTACTTTTTCAATGGCCTTTTTAAGCCTCTCTTCTTCAATTGGTTTCAGTAAATAGTCTATTCCACTGGTTTTAAAAGCCTCAATCGCATAATGGTCGTATGCTGTTGTGAAAATAATAGGGCACGTTACAGTCACCTGGTTATAAATCTCAAAACTGAGACCATCGGCCAGCTGAATATCGGAAATTATAAGATCAGGCATCGGATTGTCATTCAGATACTTAATGCCATTCCGCACAGATTCGATTTTGGCAGTAATCACCATTTCAGGGGCGACATTTGCCAATAGTCTTTCGAGGTAGCTGGCGGCACGGGATTCATCTTCCAGAATGATTACCTTCATTTTACAGATGATTTAAGGATTGGAACCCGTACCAGAAAACTTTTTTCTGATGGGATGATTTCAATGGGGCGTTCAGAAAAAAAAGCAAATTGCTGAATGATGTTCTTCAGTCCGATCTGCCTTGAATCTTCACCCACTTTCTTTGGCTGTACCCCATTTTCAACTTCCAGATAATCGTGATTTTTCCGGATCGAAATCCAAAGAGGATAAGACGCTGAAATCTCGTTGTGTTTCACCGCATTTTCGACCAAAAGCTGCACGGTCATTGGAACGATATAGTCATCAACTGATTCCTGAACATCATTTTCAATAATCAGTTTATTTTCGAAACGGGTTTTAAGTAAAAAGGTGAAGGAACGTATAAATTCCATTTCTTCCTTAAGCGGTACTAATTCTTTGTCGCGGCTATCAAGCACATAGCGGAATAAATCACTCAGTTGCTGAATAAACTTCACCGCCAAAACCTGGTCTTCGAACACCAAATCGCTCAGCACATTGAGACTGTTGAATAAGAAATGTGGATTTATCTGATTCCGGAGTGACTCGTATTTATAGGCCATCATTTCCAGCTTCAACTTTTCTCCCTGCACGAAGGATTGCTTCCAGGCTACGAAAAAACCAATTGAGGTAAATATTAGCGTAATTACCAGGGAAATTAATAGCGTGTAGGGTACAGATCTGATAATGGAATACCATGATTCTGCCGGTAAAATGTCAATCCAGATATAATAATTTATTAACTGAACCACGATGAAGGCACTCATTGAATAGACCAGGAATGCCGTAATTTGAATGATCGTCTTTTTGACCGGAGTTTCCATCCATGAGATTCTCCGGTCAATAAAGGTGTGAATCAATTCCAATCCGGTCCACTGTGTAAAGGTGATGCTAAATGACCACAGAAATCCAATCCGGAAGCTTTCGAAGTTTTGTACCATACCTGTTAAAAATAACGACATTACAAGCAGACTCAGGATGATATTGGCAAGCAGGAACTTAAGCAGTTTTAGCGGAGTATATGAAATTCCCGGAATGTGCATTGGATGATATGATTAAAGTGTTGTTTATTTTGTAAAATTAAAGATAATTCAGACTCCATCAGAAACTTACCTGCAATATGAGGATTTAATAGTGCAAGATTTCTTGTAACAGTATATGGCTTGTGGGTATGACGGGTATTCAGCACTAACATTTAATGGAATTTTATCTGTAAATAATTTGTTTTTTTAAGGCCAGATGGAATCGCCATGAGGAAATATTCATTTAGGTTGGTGATATTCTTATCCTGGCGATTTCAAATGTTCGTTTTAGTACAAATATTTCATAGAAGAAATTAAACCGCCATATTGCCAGACCGTTGTATGCCCACAGATTTTGGATTTAAAATATCAAATATTCTAATTTATCGTAATAGCCGAAATAGAGTATGGTAAGTGCTGTCATATTTACAAATCCGTGAGTCAATATCGAGTACCATAGATTTTTATTAAACGCTAAAAAAATTGTTCCGAATAAAAATCCTATCAAACCAGTACTGATAACGCCACTCCAACCCTGATAAAAATGACAAAGTCCAAATAAACTAGTTGTAACAAACAGTGCAAGGAAATCGCCGGTTTTATTTCCGTTTAAAGTATTCGATATTCTTGTAATTAGAAATCCACGGAATAAAATTTCTTCCAAGAGCCCCCCAATCACAAAACCAATAACTATCCAAGTCAAATAATTCCCAATACTGCTTAAAACTACTTCAGAAAGGTCTATTTTTGAATGTGTCAGTTTTTCAATTAATGGATTTAATAAGATTTCGATGGTCAATTCAATAAGTACACCGCAAAAAACACTAAGGATACTCAGGATGAATAAATTTTTCGGCCGTTTAAATCCGATTGATTTGAGCAGCTCCGTTCTATTCTTGCTTAGTCTTAGATAAGCGAAAACAATAATAAACGATATAATTACGCCATATTGTGGAATTGCCAATAATAACAGGATGGACAATATTGTAATTATCAGTTCCACTTTTTCTGTTGTTAAATTTTTTAAGATGCTCATAGGATTGTTTGAATTGTGCATAACTTCTGTCTTCTAACTTCTGCTTGTTTTTAACGGCACCCTTTCACAATCTCTTCGACCTGATCTTTTCCCCATACCGGATAAATCGGCGATTTGGGTTTGAAATCATCCCATTTTGCAAGGAGATCGGCTGCTTGCGGGCAAAATGTATTCGGATCTTTTCCGAAAAACCTTGCAGAACCCATATCACCTTGTATTTTAAGAAGTTGAGCGCGTGGGTTTGTTGCGTCAAGCTTTAATGCTTTAGCTATTGCCTGGTTTGATAAGCGACTGAATTTCTGACCACGTTCCATCGGGTTCACCACCAGCCTCGCCGTATAGTAAAACGATTGCAGTGCATGAACCTCCGGTTCTGAGGGAGCCAATTCAATCAGTTTTTCCACTGTTTTTTCAGCCACATCGAGGTAATTGTCTTTTTGGGCGGTGTCGGTTTGATCGATAAAGCTCATCAGGATATAACAATGAGCATAATAATACAGTGGCAGCCACTCGTTCTTTTCAGCATTGGAAATTCTTTGAAATTTATTGCCAAGCGATTGAAAGTCTGCTACACTCTTGCACGTAGAATACTGTGCAAGTGTTTCTCCCATGCTCCTGAAAAATTGGGGATTTTGAGCCATAGCTGCCAGACTGAATAAAACTACGCTAAAGGATAAAATAACTTTTTTCATGATAATTTGATTTTAATGATTAAAACTTATTGATAATTAATTGTTTACTCAATCTTGTCCAGTTGATTTGTATTTCCTTTTTTGGTCAGGGTTATGAAACAGGCGATCACATAAAACCTGGTCGATTGCGGTGTAATTGCAATTCCCGGATAATTACCACCCGAATCAGGGGTGGTGGCATACTGCCGTCCAAATTCATTTTTAAAACCAAGGGTATTGGTAACCGCTCCGTAAAAAATGACATTTTTCCGGTACAGAAAACTCCAGCTCAGGTCAAGACTCCGGTAAGGGACCATTTTTGCCCCATTAAATACCGGCGAATTAGGATCGTTGTATACACGGGGTGATGAATATTTTAAATTTAAACTGACTAAGGAACGTAATCCGCTGAACCAATGTTTGTAAACTATGGCCAGGTTGTGCCTGCTTGCAAAAGTCGGTACAGCTTCTTTCGGGAAATTTTCATAGTTCCGTTTGGTGTCGAGAAAGGAATAAGAGATCCAGTAATCGCCGTTTTTAATCGTTTGATTATCTCTCCAGAACAGATCTAGTCCCCCGGCATAACCATATCCCAGATTTGAATAGGTGGAAGGGAAGTAAATAGCCCCATTACCTGTTTTTACCAGGTCTTTATAATCTTTGTAGTACAACTCAGCCCTTAGTGTTCGTTTATTAATCGAGGATTGGTAGCTTAAGATATAGTGATCCGCACGCTCAGGGTTCAGATGGCTCGTGTAAAGCAAAAAATCATCCTGAGGATTTTGGTAGAACCGGCCATAAGCAAGTGAAAATTGGCTTTCATCAGTCAACTTATAGGCTGCAGAAATTCTGGGCGACATTTTTGTGCTTTTGAGATAATCTGAATTTTCAATACGGGCGCCAAATCGGGTAATAAATTTTGAAGAGGCATAAATCTGAGCTTCTGCAAATCCGGAAAACTCATGGTTTGTGAAGCTGTTGAAATATATCCCTGAGGGAATTAAAGCGTTTTGGGAATATGTTTTAGAGAATAATTCACCTCCAAATTTTAACGTAAACTTATCTGTGAAAGAATAGGAGAAGACATTTTTAAGGTGTGTTCCTAAAGTTCTTTGATCAACGGAAGATGTGTCATACCGGATACCATCCTTGTTACTGGTAAATGAAGCTGCAGCATTCATTGAGAGCTTTTCACCGATTCTGCCGTTCCACGATCCGTTCATAAAATAATTACCATTGGCGAGGCTGTATTTGAAAAGGTCGCCGTCAGCATTGGGATTCGCCTGTTTGACAATCAAATCACTCTTGGCCATACTCGTATAAAATTTGAACATCCCGGTTTTACCTGTCTTTTGACGAATACTTATTGCACCGTTACCTGATTCTGGAGGATGAACCCAATCGTAATTTTGCGGTGCAATACCCATATATGGTGCAAGATTATTGTAGGTAAAGCTTCCTGTGATTGCGCCGTTTTTCCACAATTTAGTATCTGCAACTTCTGCACCGACCGAAATAACCGACAAATCAAGCTGGTCTTCAGTAGGCATATCATTGGTGCTGAGTAACAGTACAGAAGATAGTGCCTGCCCGTACTCGGCCGAGTATCCCCCCGTGCTAAAAATTGTCCCTTTAAACATAAATGGGTTGAACCTGCCGCGTGTGGAAAGATTGGGCACTGACGAATTATAGGGAACGTAAACCAATGAACCATCGATATAGGTTTGTGATTCATTACTGTCGCCCCCTTTTACAAATAACCGCCCCGATTCACCATTTGTTGTTGTGCCGGGAAGTGATTGTAAAGCCCCGTAGACATCCCCTACAGCGCCGGCTGTAGTCATCATATCCAACGGAGTAATCGTGATAGCCTGCCTTTTATCCCCCGCTTCAAAGGTTCCTGCAGTGATTGTTACTGCATCCATCTGGTTGAATATCTCTTTAAGCTTGATATTCAAATGAATAGTATCGCCTTTTAATTCCACCTTTTGTGTGACCTGTTCATATCCAATAAACCCCACGATTACAGCAGCCTGGCCGGTTTTAGTGGTTTTAAAACTGAAGGCCCCTTTTTCGTTGGTTGATACTCCGTCATAGGTATCCTGCAAATAGACATTTGCACCTGCTAACGCCTCCCCCTGGTCATGCGTGATCTTTCCTGAGATAACCGTCTGGGAATATGCCTTCAGGGTAAACGTGCAAAAAAAGAAATAAATGATCAGTCGTGTCATACTTTTGGATCGTTTTTGATTTTCATCCCAAAAGTGATGCATTGCTCCAATGATAAAAAAAAACTGTTACTCAACTGTTGGAATAGGCTGATGAATTGTCGTTGCGGTCTGTCAGATTTTTTTTTAAAGGATAAGAAACAGTTTTAAAAAAGGTGCTTTTAAAAAGCAAAAAGGTTATTAAGTTTGTGACCTAAGAAAGTCTGAGTCCTTAATTTTATAATCTTTGCACAAATGACCGTATTTCAGAGTATCATTATAGCTATCGTAGAAGGTTTAACAGAATATCTTCCGGTCTCTTCTACCGGTCATATGATTCTGACTCAGGCTATTCTGGGGGTACCCATTGATGATTTCATAAAGCTATTTACTGTAAATATCCAGCTTGGAGCAATACTTGCAGTAATTGTCCTTTACTGGAAGCGGTTTTTTCAGTCATTCTCCTTTTATTACAAATTGTTTATTGCGGTATTACCAGCCGGAATTCTCGGATTATTGCTTGAAAAGTACATTGATCAGATGCTTGGAAGTGTGCTGGTGGTTGGGATTTCGTTTTTCCTGGGTGGTATTATTTTGCTTTTTGTCGATAAGTGGTTTGAAAATTCAGGCAAAGATCAGACGATCACCTATCCTTCTGCATTTAAGATCGGACTTTTTCAGTGTATTGCGATGATTCCCGGGGTTTCACGTTCTGCTGCAACCATTATCGGCGGATTAACCCAAAAACTTAACCGGAAAACAGCTGCAGAATTTTCATTTTTTCTTGCTGTTCCCACTATGTTTGGGGCAACTTTGCTTAAAGTCTATAAACACATTGATATTTTAAAAAATACGGAACACCTTAAATTGCTGGCAATTGGAAATGTTGTGGCTTTTATTGTTGCAACAATTGCAATCAAGGCATTTATTACCTACCTTACCAAACATGGGTTTAAGGTTTTTGGATATTACCGGATTGTGGTAGGATTGATAATCATCACCCTTTGCCTGTTGGGATATAACCTGAATATGCTTTAGTTTGAATTATATAGAAAATAAATCATGGCAATAATTGTAAAAACAGAAAACCCGGAAGGGTTATTGAATGAAATTAAAAAGGCAATCGACCAAAATATTACCGAATTATGGTCGTATGACTCGGCAGGCGATTTTTCACACACACCTGACAGATGGATTAACCGCGCATGGCTTCGTCCTGAAATAGGTGACGGAGAACTCCTGTTTGGTATTTTGGGAACCAAGGATGCCGGGATGACAACTTCGCTTTACAGCGCTTATCATGCAAATTTTATCGAATTCTTATTAACTGACCTTGACAAATATTTTGTGACAGCTGCTGCCACTGCAAAAAAAACTGCTCCGGATTACTTTTAATACGCTTTAATTTCATTTATTCGATCATCTGCCTTTCTGGGAAGGGCTTATTGAGCTTTTAATGGGTCTAAAGTTTCACCTTTTCCTATTAATAATCACCTTCTAAAATGAAAAAATATGGCTGAAATAGGCAAATACAATAGTCTGAGAGTAATCAAGGAGGTCGATTTCGGAGTGTATCTGGATGGTGAGAAAGAGGGCGAAATTCTTATGCCAATCAGGTATGTTCCGGCTAATTGTCAGGTTGGAGACTTTGTAGATGTATTTCTGTATCTCGATTCAGAAGACCGGCCAATTGCAACGACTGAGACTCCCTTTGCCCAGGTTGGAGAATTTGCGATGCTCAGGGTGCAATCGGTCAATAAAATTGGCACTTTCCTCGACTGGGGAATTATGAAAGACCTGCTTTGTCCTTTTCGGGAACAGAAAGTCACTATGACCGAGGGACGTTCATACCTGGTCTATATTTATGTGGATGAGGAGAGTAAACGGATTGTGGCATCTGCCAAACTGGGTAAATTTCTCGATAAGTCAATTCCGGATTATGCAATAGGTCAGGAGGTTGAACTAATTGTTGAGAGCGAAACAGACCTTGGATATAAGGCAATCATCAATAATAGTCACTGGGGAATCCTCTATGAGAACGAAGTCTTTGAGCAACTTGCCAAGGGATTGAAAATCAAAGGATTTATTAAAAAAATCAGGCCAGATAACAAGATTGACCTTTCACTTCATCCGCATGGCTATGAAAAGGTGGATCCCCTGACCCAAATGATCCTTGACGAACTTAAAAAGGAGGGTGGATTTATTCCAGTATCTGATAAAAGTGAGGCCGAAGAGGTTTACCGGTTTTTTGGAATCAGTAAAAAATCGTATAAACAGGCAATCGGAGCCCTGTATAAGCGGCGGATGATCACCATAAGTCCGGATGGTATTCGTTTGGTTATCTGATTGTTTTAAATAATTTCCATTGTGAAGATGCCCGTTTTAGGTATCCTGATTGGTGTGAGTAGGGGATATCAACCGACATCGGTTAATGATTATGCTTTATTGATTAGAACAATTATAAAAAAGAAACAACGGTTAAACCAATGTTCCGGATTAATGTCTAACCATCAAACTTTAAAACTTTAGAATATGAAAAAATTAGTATTGTTTGTTTTTGTGGCTGTAATAGCGATTGGTACGGTATATGCACAACGTGATCAACGCGGACCTCGTGATCCTGCAGCCCGACTACAAAGGGAGATTGATAATCTGACTACAGAATTAGGTTTGTCAAAAGATCAGGTAGCCCAGGTTACTCCTATAATTGCTGAATCGCAGAAAAAACAGTCTGAAGCTTTTGCAAAAATGCGCGAGGCCGGGGGTGAACCCGACCGTGAACAAATGCGTGATCAGGCAATGAAACTTAGATCCGAAACCGACACAAAGTTGAAAGCTGTGTTGACAAAAGATCAATTTGTTAAACTTCGTGAACTTCGCAAGAAGCAGATGGAAGAACGTGCTAAAAGAGGTCAGCAGTAGTGATTTGGGACTGAAACAGCATTTATTTTTTAAAAAAAGTATCAAGGGTAAACTTAACCTTTGATACTTTTTTTTTCCGCCTGACATACTTAGGAAGATCAGATGGCCTATCCTGGGAAAAACTCTGAGATAACTGATTCATAGCTGTTTTAAATCATATTTGGGACCTGATTGAATGATTAATTTTGTGCATTCGCAATTTTAAAACCCATTCTTATGTCAGTCAGAAAACTCACCGAACTTTTCGAATTACTTAAAGGGAAGGCAATCAAAACCATAATTGTGGTTTGTGCTAACGATGAACACTCAATATTATCAGTTAGCCAGGCTGTTGAAAAAAAACTGGTTAAAGGTGTTCTGATCGGAGACCAGTCAGTCATTGAATCAATTTGCCTGTTTTCCGGGATTGACAGCGGTCAGTTTTCGATCATTCATGAGTCTGATGATGAGCTTGCTGCTCAACTGGCTGTTTCGATGATCCACCGGGGAGAAGGGGATATCCTGATGAAGGGGCTGATTACCACAGATAAATTTATGCGGGCAATTTTGAATAAGGAAAAGGGCCTTACATATCCAGGAAAGGTGGTGAGTCATGTAACCGTTGTGGAAAATGTAAACTACCCTAAATTATTGATTGTCTCGGACGTTGCAGTAATTCCTTTACCCGATTTGAATCAAAAAATTCAAATGATCAGGTACTTGATTCAGGTGGCCCATCAATTGCAGATTGAACTGCCAAAGATTGCAGTAATCGCGCCCAGTGAGCAGGTAATCCCTTCGATCCTTTCGACCACTGAAGCCGCTTCTCTGGCCAAAATGGGCGACAGGGGCCAGTTCAAAGGGTGTGTCATTGATGGCCCGCTTGCCTTGGATGTAGCACTGGATGAGGATACCGCCATTCTCAAAGGATTGAAATCCCATGTGGCCGGCGATGCCGACTGTTTGCTGTTTCCAAATCTCGAATCGGGGAATATCTTCTATAAAGTAAATACCAAGCTGGCGCTGTCAGAATCAGCTGCAATCCTTGTTGGGACAAAGGTTCCAGTGGTTCTGGCATCCCGCGGCGACAGTATCCGGGTGAAACTCTTCTCCATCGCTCTTGGAGCTCTGATGGCAAAGTAAGGAAGAAAGGTGGCAGGCAGAAGTGGAAAGGGATAAGCAGAAAAGGTAATTTTAAAACTAATTAAAATAAAATATTTATGAAATCAGTCAGAATTCTGGTAATCAATCCAGGGTCAACATCCACCAAGTTTGCAGTTTACGATAATACGGTTTGCTCGTTACTGAAGACTCTGCATCACTCAATGTCAGATTTGGCTCCATTTAAAACCATCAGCGAACAGTATGAATTTCGAAAAAATATCATTCTAAGTGAACTTGCACACGACCGGATTGAACTGGATTCCATTAATATCATCATTGGCCGGGGTGGCTTAACCTACCCGCTTAAATCTGGTGTTTATTTTATCAATGAATTGATGGTTGAGCATTGCCGTATCGGAGTGATGGGAGATCATGCATCAAATCTTGGATCTCTGATTGCTTTTGAAATTGCTCAAATGCATCCTGGGACTATCGCCCTCGTGGCAGATCCCGTAGTTACGGATGAAATGGATGATATTGCACGGGTTTCAGGCCATCCTTTGTTCAATAGGATATCGATTTTTCATGCCTTAAATCAGAAGGCAGTAGCCCGACAACATGCTGCAAAAATAGGTAAACACTATGAGGAACTTGATCTGATTGTCGTCCATCTGGGGGGAGGGATCACAATTGGGGCACATCATCTGGGAAAGGTGATCGATGTCAATAATGGTTTGGATGGAGAAGGGCCATTTTCACCGGAACGGAGTGGCACATTACCTGTTGGGGCAATGATTGAGTTATGCTTTAGTGGAAAATATTCCAGGGATGAGATCCATTCTATGGTTTTCGGTCAGGGCGGTCTGGTGGCCTATCTTGGGACCAATGATGCCAGGGAGGTTGAAATTGCGGTAAATCATGGCGACGAAAAGGCTGCATTTTATCTGGAGGCAATGGCTTACCAGGTTTCAAAGTCAATTGGCGAGATGGCCACCGTTCTTAAAGGGAAGATCGACGGAATCCTGATTACCGGCGGTATTGCCTACGACAGAAGACTTATGGCCCAAATTCGTGAACGTGTTGAATTTATTGCTCCTGTTTCCGTTTATCCGGGCCAGGATGAATTGAAATCATTGGCCATGAATGCATTAATGGTAGCCAGGGGAGAGGTTGAGGCAATCGTTTATGATAAAACCGGGAATTCGTAACCGCATTTGTGGGAAATGATTCTGGAACCCTTAAATTTGAAACTTATTTGATTACTTTCCAAATGAAAAAGATTGCGGGCTTTCTTCTTCTTGCATTATTACAGCACTATTGCTTTGGACAGCAATTTGTTGCGAATTATGATGAAACAAAAATTCCAGCCTATACTTTACCCGATCCGCTTGTTTTCAATAATCAAACGCCTGTTAAAACCTTAAAAGACTGGAAAAAAAGGAGAGCTGAGATTTATGCGGATTTTGAAAGGGAGGTTTTTGGAGCAGTTCCAAAATGGGATGGAAACCTCAGGTGGGTCGTTTTATCCCGGAAGGATGATGCCCTTGGAGGAATGGCAAAACGAAGGGAAGTTCGTCTTGAGCTGACCAATGGAAAACTTACGAATTATTTGACTATTTTAATCTATCTGCCTAAAAATTCGATCAATCTACCGGTATTTCTGAGCTATAATTTTGATGGCAATCACACTACAACCACAGAATCGGATGTGCTGATTCCCGATTCATGGGTGAGCAATAGCAAAGAACTTGGAGTTGTGAATAATCAGGCCAGTGAAACGGGGAGGGGAAAGGCAATCTCCAGATGGCCTGTAAAGGAAATTGTGTCCCGCGGATTTGGCTTGGCAACGGTTTATTACGGTGATGTCGATCCCGATTTTGATGATGGATTCAAAAACGGGGTTCACAGGCTTTTTGATTCAAAAAGAGATAGTACATCCTGGGGATCAATAGCCGCATGGGCTTGGGGATTATCCAGAATCATGGATTATTTTGAGAAGGATCAGGAGATTAATGCCCGAAAAATCATTGTCATGGGACATTCCCGGCTGGGGAAAGCGGCTCTATGGGCGGGGGCATCCGATCAACGTTTTGCGATGGTTGTATCCAACTGTTCAGGTTGCGGTGGTGCGGCGCTTTCAAAACGTATTTACGGGGAAACTGTTGGAAGTATCAATAAGGCCTTTCCACATTGGTTTTGTGATAATTTCAAAAAATACAACCAGAGAGAGGATTTATTGCCCGTTGATCAGCATGAATTGATTGCCCTGATCGCACCAAGGCCGGTATATGTGGCAAGTGCGGCAGAAGATCGCTGGGCTGATCCCAAAGGTGAATTTCTTGCGTGTGTATATGCCTCTCCTGTTTTTGAACTCTTAGGAGGTAAGAAATTCCCGGCAAAGGAGATGCCCCTGTTAAACACTCCTATCGTTGGGGATATTTCCTATCATATCCGGCCAGGAAAACACGACGTTACGCTGTACGACTGGAATTGCTATATGGATGTTGCCAGCCGTTATTTTAAACTGAAAAATTAAAAAACGCTGACCGAGTTTTAGCTTAATGACATTGTCCGAATGGGAAGAAATCCTTATTCTGTCCAGCTTTCTAACTATATACAATCTGACGGGGTTGATATCTGATTTTGCAAAGACTTTAAATATCATTTAGTTGCTTGTAATTTTGAATAGTCGTTGGGATTGCCCTTCGTTAATGAGTACGTCATTTGTTTACGCCCGGTCAGTATCGCAGTCCATACAGTACAGATTTATAATCCGCGTTAATCTGGGTAATCTACAGGATCGATACTGGTTTTTTCTAAATATTACCTTGCCTTGTCCTACCTCCTGCCGGATCTCTTCTGCCAAATCCCTTCTGCCTGCCTTCATCAAAGCGATGCCCAGATCCGGGCGAGTGAAAACCCGGGAGCTTCAATCTTGAGATCAAGAAAATAGCCGAAGGTAGTTTGTTCTGTTGAATAGCCGCCATTAACCAGCCGCATTTGTGCCTGGTCAAAGAGTGACTTTGTATATTCTACAGATGCTTTTGAGTCGGAAAGATGGGCGAATGAGTGGAGTACTATGGTGTTTGTATTATTTTTGCGTGCAGTCCATTTGAGATGGTTGACTAATTTTTTTTCTCTTCCGGTGACTTCTTTTGCTTCATCCTCTGCTTCAACTTGGATACAGGCGAGAATACAATCCGTAAAAGTTTTTCCATCCTTCACATTTTCAATACCTGGCAAAGTTTTTGTCCTCGGATTATACGAAAACGATTTACAATATATGATAAGTACCTTCATAAAAAGTCAATTAAACCGAAAGCCAAATTAGTTTAATTTGTTGGCCAATTATCATGCAATTAAATAAATAATTAGTGGGAAAGCGTATATTTACAAAAAAATTAATTAATCATATTTTGAGATTTTTGTTGGTCATAGCTCTGGTGACTGCGCTGGCATTTCAAAGTTCAGGTCAATTGTCTTTTGGTGGAACTCCCGCCTCTTTTAGTTTTTTGAAAGAGGGAGTTCCTGAGGTTCCTTTTATTGATATGGCACCTTTGGATAACACCCGTTTACTAAAGGAGGAGCAGGTGAATGTAAACCGCCTGAAACCTTTCCAATTTGCAAAACATCTAAAAGTTGATATTTCCCCAAATTCATCCGGTCTTTGGACTGTTCAGGGCGACATGAGGATATGGAGGGTCGGGATTCGTTCAAAGGGTGCCTGGTCCCTGAACCTCATATTTGATAAAATGATTATTCCCAAGGGAGCTTCTTTGTTTATTTACTCCTCAGATCACTCAAAAGTTCTGGGTGCATTTACGTCTGAGAACGAACAATCTTCGGGATATTTCCCGATCTATCCCATTGCCGGCGACGAAATTGTAGTTGAATATAATGAACCAAAGTCGGCAACCTATCCGGGTGAACTGCATATTTCATCGGTCAATCACGATTATAAGAATGCTTTTGGTACCAGGCTGATTGGTCAGTCTGGTCTCTGCAATATGGATGTGTATTGTCCGGATGCAGCACCATACTTAACGCAGAAACAATCAGTTGTGCGACTGGAAATTGGAGGCCAATATCTGTGTTCAGGAACTTTGGTCAACAACACAAAGCAGGATGCTATTCCTTATCTTCTAACGGCAGGACATTGTATCACAGACTCCATCGATGCCCAGACTACCGTTTTTTGTTTTAACTACGAAAGTCCGTCGTGTGGTGCCGGAGCGAGCAGTATCAACGGATTCTCAAATCAAACCATGTCGGGAGCCTTTTTGAAAGCCCGGTCCGATTCTCTTGACTTTGCACTCCTGCGACTTGAGACTTCACCTCCTGATGAGTTCAGACCCTTTTATGCAGGATGGGACCGATCGTCTGCAATCCCTTCTTCAGCAGCAGCAATATCTCATCCGAATGCCGATGTCAAAAAGATAAGCATCGATAAAAACACTTTGACAATTGGCACCTATTCCAGTGAATTTATCATAAACAGCTTCTGGAAAATTGGGAGGTGGGCAATTGGCACCACAGAACCCGGATCATCAGGTTGTGCTTTGTTGAATCAAAACAAAATGGTGATTGGAAGTCTGACCGGTGGTGATGCCACTTGTTCGGATCCCGTGAATGATTTCTTCTGCATGTTTAGCAAACAATGGGACCACTTTAAGGCTTCCCAAATGCAATTGAAATATTGGCTTGATCCTATAGAATCCGGACTTTTACAGGTTCCGGCTCTTAATCCGGTCGATACTACAGATGCATGTAAACTTTTTTCAAATGCGACCATAGGAGAACGAGACACTATTTTCAAGGTATCCAGACCATCAGGAGGTTATAAAACCGGACATAATTTTATGGGAATTACCGGTTATGCCGAGCAATTCACAAAAACCAAACAATCCCTGTTATCTTCCGTATCAATTGGTGTTGCAAAAATGGTTTCTCAATCCAGTAACAGTAAGGTTGTGTTAAAAGTATACGATGAATCTTCAGCAACAGGCATGCCCGGTAATGTGCTTTTTTCAATGGATCTTCCTTATAGCGTGCTGAGTGCACAGTGTATGAATGACATCGAACTGGCTCAACCGGTTGAGGTTAAGGATCATTATTTTGTTGGATTTGATATCGATTATTCCACCTCGACCGATACCATTGCGGTTTATTGCGCTCCTGATCGGGGTCAACAGACTAAAAATTATGCTTACGCCTTTTTAAATGGAAGCTGGAAGCCATTTTATGGAATTTCGCAACTGGGAATTTCAACTTCATTGCTGATCAATGCAAATGGCTGTCAGAATACTGCGTCCACTGACACTATTCCAAAAGCGATTATAACCAATAAATATGTCGTTATCTATCAGCAAACAGGATTAGTAATCTACCAGCAAACAGGGGTGAATGATCATGTAATGGTTCAGAATACCGGTACAGAACAGATAAGTACGATTTCTTTGTATGATATTATCGGACGAAAATTATATGAAGACCGACACCTTCTTCTAACTACGCCTCAGGCACTTTCAACGGGTCAATTACCTACAGGTATTTATTTTCTGACAATCGAAACGGGTCTGACAAGGCAAATCATGAAAATCAGAGTCATTAATCCCCGGTAATTGTTCCGGTTAAATTAACTTTGGGCAAAATTTAACCATGTCCAGATTTACTGTTATCATTTTCTTCTTTTTTGTCTTCCATATGTTCAGTTGCGCTCCCGGCGGGAAAAGCCCGGGAGAAACTGTTAATCCCTTGCAAACCCTATCTGTGAATTATGCAAAGGGTTTTTCTATCGGAAATTTTGGGAAATACCGGAAGATTACTGTTTCAGATCCCTGGGAACAATCAAAAGGGATCGGATTTGAGTACTACCTGGTCGACAGGTCAAAGAAAATTCCCAGCGAATTAGCCGGAAAACAGGTGATCAGGACCCCTGTCACCAGAGTCATTTGTCTTTCAACCTCTCATATTGGTTTCTTAAGCGCACTTCATGAAATCTCTTCCCTCAAGGCTGTTTCAGGTGCATCCTATGTTTCAGACCCGGAAGTTCAGAAAGCAATATCCTCCGGGCAAATATTTGATATCGGATATGAGCAGGGTATTAACTATGAGTTGATTTTGAGTTTAAAGCCCGACCTGATTATGGCCTATGGCGTTGGAGGTGAAGTAACGGGGTTTCTGAATAAGCTTAGGGATCTTGGCCTAAATGTTATTTTAAATGGGGAGTACCTCGAAGAAAGTCCCCTGGCAAAAGCTGAATGGATAAAATATATCGGAGCCTTTTATAACAAAGAAATGGAAGCCTCTGAATATTTTGACCGGATTGACAAGAAGTACAATGCAGTACGTCAAAAGGTCAAAGAGGTAAAGACTCACCCTGTGGTATTAACGGGGTTACCTTTTAAAGACGCCTGGTGGATGGCAGGGGGTCATTCAAATCTGGCTGCGCTCATTCGGGATGCCGGCGGTGAATTTCTCTGGAAGGACAACACCTCCCGCGAATCCTTCGTGGTATCTCTCGAGGAGGTAGTTATGCGGTCTGCAAAGGCTGATTTCTGGATTAATTGCAGTACGGTAAATACCATCGCAGAGCTAATCTCAACCGACAGCCGCTTTGCTTCCTTCCCGCAGGTTCAAAAAAAAGCTATATTTAACAACAATTTGAGAATTAGTCCCGGAGGAGGAAATGATTACTGGGAACAGGGTGTGGTAAGACCCGATCTGATTCTCTCCGATTTAGTAAAAATCTTCCATCCGGAATGTGATAGCGGAAAAGTATTTAATTTCTATAAAAGTATTCAATAGCAGTGGCACAAACCGTTTCGAGCATATCCAATCTGAATACCCGTGAATACCGGGTACTGTTGATTTTTGCCTTTCTTGTTCCTCTCATTTTCCTTCTTGATCTTTTGGTAGGTTCTTATTATATTTCGGTTCCTGAAATTCTGAATGCGATTTTTTATCCTGAAAGGGCAAACGACCAGGTGGTTTTGATTATCAGTCATTTCCGCATTCCCAAGGCGATTACCGCGATCCTGTCAGGAGCTGCATTATCGGTAGCCGGATTACAAATGCAGACTGTATTCCGGAATCCACTGGCCGGACCATATATCCTGGGGGTAAGTTCAGGGGCAAGCCTGGGGGTTGCATTGCTGGTCCTTGGAACCGGTGGTTTATTGGGCGGAAGTCTTGTTTCCATTGCCAGTTCCTGGGGTATCGTTGGGGCGGCATGGCTTGGTTCCGGATTGATACTGCTGCTGATTGTCATCATATCTGCCCGGATAAAAGATATCATGACTATCCTTATCCTTGGAATCCTGATCTCAAGCGCCATTTCATCAGTTGTCAATATTCTGCAGTATTTCAGCAATGAATCGATGCTGAAGTCATTTGTTGTCTGGACGATGGGGAGTCTGGGAAGTGTAACCAATGTTCAGCTCGCGGTTTTATTCCCCTCGGTTTTGGCAGGAATACTCATCGCATTTCTCTCTTCCAAGTTTCTCGATGCCTTTTTGCTGGGTGAAAATTATGCCCGCAGTATGGGAATGAATATTTTGTTTGCCAGGATGATGGTTTTTCTCTCCACCGCAATTCTTGCAGGCAGCATTACTGCCTTTTGCGGACCGATTGGATTTATCGGAATTGCAGTTCCTCACATTGCACGTATGACGTTGCAAACCGCAAAGCACAGTTTGCTGGTCCCCGGAACGATCTTAATCGGAGCCTTGATGATGTTGGTGAGCGATATTATTTCGCAGCTACCGGGCTCTGAATCAACGCTGCCTGTCAATTCAGTCACCGCTTTACTTGGAATACCTATCGTGATCTGGATCATAATCCGGAATAAAAATACAGCCAGGTTATGAACTATGATCAGCCCGATAAAATTATTGATTTGGCCAATTTTTCAATTGGTTACAGTGGCAGAGCAAATGTTCACAAAGTTGTAAAATCGGGGATTTCGGTCTATGCCCTCAAGGGCGAACTGGTTGCTGTGATTGGTGAAAACGGTATTGGTAAGAGCACCCTTTTACGTACCATTTCCGGGTTTCAGCCGTCTGTTGGAGGTGATTTCCTGCTTTACGGTAAACCAATCTCTACTTATCGGGAAAAGGACCTTGCGTTGTTAATGAGTTTTGTTTCAACCGAGATCATCAGGGTTTCAAATCTTTCGGTTTTCGACCTGGTCTCTCTTGGACGCTATCCCTATACAAATTGGTTTGGAAAGCTGCTGGAAGAAGACATATTCCTGGTTGAGGAAGCCATTTCTGCAGTTGGATTGCGGGGATATGAATACCGTATGGTCAATCACCTGTCTGACGGAGAGCGTCAAAAAGTGATGATTGCCAGATCCTTGGCTCAAAATACAGATATAATTGTGCTGGATGAGCCCACCGCTTTTCTTGACCTTTCCAACAAATATGAGATTGTCCATATCTTACACCAGCTGGCACGCGAAAAAGAGAAAACGATTCTCTTTTCAACCCATGACCTGACTACAGCCATAGCTGAGTCTGATCGTCTTTGGCTAATGCTTGGAGCTTCTGTCGAACAGGGAGCCCCCGAAGACCTGATTCTGAATGGTCAAATTGATTCCATTTTCCATAGCAAACATCTTTATTTTGATCGCGAAAAAGGTGATTTCCGGATCCGGAAACTGACTAAAAGAGATGCCCATGTAAACGGAGAAGGAATTGCTCTGGGTTGGACGAACAAGGCCTTGACTCGTAATGGATTTAAGGTCGTTGATTCAACAGTTCCGGCAGATATTACGATCATTGTCGATTATCCGGAATGGACTGTTATTCACCGCTCCAGGCAGACTAAATTCGATTCGTTGTTGTCACTTTGCCGGCACCTGAATTCTTTGGATAGATAAACGTCTGCATTGACCTAAATTTCAACTTTTAATTCTTTTGAAAGTTATATTCCATCTTATTCTCCAAAATTAATTCCTGAGGGATTATCGTTGATTGATTCGTAATATACTGGAATACAAGCACATAATAAAATTTGTGAAATTTCTATTAACTTTTAAGAAATTTTTGCATTCGAAATGGTTTGTTTTATGATAGTTGATTAAATAATCAATGAAAAATATTACATATTTGCATTGTCAAATAATCAATATCTTGTAAGATGAAAAAATTAATTCTTTTGTTAGTTTTACCTCTGTTTGCTGCCATACAACTTAATGCTCAAACAACACCGCCTGCAGCTAAGGCAAATCCAAACGCTCCTGTTGCAAAATGGGATAAGTTGGTCAATGACTTTGGAAGCATTGCATTCAATGTTCCTAAAACTGCAGAGTTTACGTTAACCAATGCTGGCAAAGAGCCGTTAATTATCAATTCAGCCAAGGCATCATGCGGTTGCACAAATCTGAAATATGCCCAGGCGCCAATACAAGCAGGCCAGAGTGCTACTGTTTCAGCTACGTACAATGCTGCAACACCGGGCCTTTTTGTAAAAACCATTACCGTGGTTACCAATGCTGATCCTAATCCTGTTGTTTTGCAGATCAAAGGAACCGTATTGCCAAATCCAAATGCCGCACCGGCGCCTGCACCTGCTGCAAAACCAGCACCTGCTGTTGCTCCGAAGTGATCAGTCTATTCGTTAATAGAAAAGGTGAAATCTTTCAAAGGTTTCACCTTTTTTTTGAACAAAAACCGGCTGTTTTCGTATTATAACCGATAACGCGGGTTTAACGATATTCAATATCAAATCGTTAAATCTTTCTTGCAGCTATTCATTCCATTTTTTCATTGCCCTAAAAAGCGGTACTTTTGCCTGGATTTTTAAACAGTAAACTCAAATTAAAAAAAATATGGCTGATATTCAAAGAACAATGCTGATGATCCTCGATGGATGGGGAATCGGCGACAAATCCGAATCCGACGTAATCTACTCAACACCAACCCCTTTTCTGGATTCGCTATATGAAAAATATCCTCACAGCCAATTGTTGACCAGCGGCGAAAATGTTGGTTTACCTGATGGCCAAATGGGGAACTCGGAAGTTGGTCACCTTAATATTGGTGCCGGACGTGTCCTTTACCAGGATCTGGTGAAAATAAATAAAGCGATAAGAGAGAGAACCCTGTGGAGTAATCCACAAATTCTCAGGGCCTATAAATATGCCAAGGAGAATGACAAACAGGTACATCTGGTTGGACTGATCGGACCTGGCGGAGTTCATGCCCTTAGCCTCCATATGGTTGCACTTGCACAAATTGCGACTGAACATGGGTTGGAAAAGGTCTTCATTCATGGGATGACTGACGGACGCGATACTGATCCCCGTTCGGCCTATGATTTCGTTAAGGAAGATCTTAAAGCGCTTGAAGGCACCAATGCCCGGTTTGCCTCGCTGATCGGCCGATATTACGGGATGGATCGCGATACGAACTGGAACCGGATTAAACTGGCCTATGATCTGCTTACAAAAGGGGATGGGAAAAAGAGCAAAGATATCCTGGCCTCTATTCAGGAGTCGTATGATGAAGGGATTACGGATGAGTTCCTTAACCCGGTTGTCATTACCGATGATCAGGGTCAGCCGCTTTCAACGGTTAAAGAGGGAGACGTTGTGATCTGTTTCAATTACCGGACCGACAGGCTACGGGAGCTCACAATCGTCTTTACTCAGGAGAATCATCATGAACAGGGGATGAATACGATCCCTTTGCAATGGTACACCATGACTAATTACAAATCGTCGTTCAAAGGGATTAATGTTATTTTCAATAAGGATAATGTCCAGAATACGATGGGTGAAATCGTGTCGAAGGCAGGTCTGAACCAGATCAGAATTGCTGAAACGGAGAAATATCCTCATGTCACATTCTTTTTCTCTGGTGGCCGTGAGGCAGAATTTTCGGGCGAACGCCGGATTATGATCCCATCGCCAAAGGTTGCTACCTACGATCTTCAGCCTGAAATGTCAGCTTTTTTGGTAAAAGATGCAATAGTCGCAGAAATCAAGGCTAAGAGTGCCGATTTTATTTGTCTTAATTTTGCAAATGGCGATATGGTGGGTCATACAGGTGTCTATTCAGCCATCCAAAGTGCCATTAAGTCTGTTGATCAGTGTGTCAATGAGGTTGTTACGGCCGCACGTGCCAATGGATACGATGTGGTGATCATTGCCGATCATGGCAACGCAGACAATGCCATCAATGAGGACGGAAGTGCAAACACGGCCCATTCCTTAAATCCTGTTCCATTTATCTGGGTGACTAATCATACCGATGCAAAAGCCAGTGACGGGATTCTTGCCGACGTGGCTCCGACCTTACTTACTATTATGGGACTGGATATTCCAGCCGATATGACCGGAAAAGTTTTGATTCAAAAATAAGATGCTTCAAATAGGGAAGGCGATTATCAGTTTGGATGTTATCCAGAAAGAATTTTGTTGCGATATTGAAAAATGTAAAGGGGCCTGCTGCGTCGACGGAGATAGCGGCGCCCCTTTAACTCCCGACGAGGCTGCCATTATCGAATCGCTGTATCCTGATTTTGCCGATTATCTTTCGGAAGAGAATCGTGCAGAAATTAAAAAACAGGGATTCTCGGTTACAGATTCTGATGGCGACCTTGTAACACCTATCGTAGGAAACAATGAGTGTGTGTTTACATTTACGGATGAACGTGGAATTACCAAATGCGCCATTGAAAGGGCCTATTTTGATAAGAAAACTCCCTTTCGGAAACCAGTTTCGTGTCACCTGTTCCCTATTCGAATAACAGCCTACAAACGTTTTGAAGCTGTCAATTACCAACAACTTGATATTTGTCAGTCTGGAAGAATTTGTGGTAAAAGTCAGGGATTACCCTTGTGGAAATACCTTGCGGAGCCGCTGATACGTCAATACGGCTCCCAGTGGTATGAAGAGCTGAAATATGCAGCCGAAAATCTTCCGGAAGGGTTATCCGACTAATTGAATCCCGCTATTATTAGTCGTTGTCCAACTTCCGGAAACCAGGTTTTAATTTCCTTCAGCAATTACAGTCATTTCTACATTTCCTTCATGCACTGCAACGGCATCGACCAGGTAGGAAGGGACTAATCTTTCACCGTTACTGATCGTAGAAAGATAAGGTTCAGTTGGTTCATCCTTGGCCAAATGGACTGCAAGTTCAGCAGCAGTGGTTGCCATGGTTTTAATCCGCTTAAATACAGTCACTGCCTGATTCCCTTTGGTTATTTCCTGAACATTCAGTATGTCTGCGTCCTGACCGGCAATTGCAACCTTCTTGAGTAATCCCCGTTCTTTCAGGGCTTTCAATGCTCCCATGGCCATGGCATCATTGCCACAAATCATCGCATCCACCTTATTTAAATTGGCATCCAGACTTGCGGTGGCAAGCCGGTAACCTTCATCCGTTGTCCAGGCATTTGCAAACTGGTTAAAAACAATTTTAATCTCATCACGTTCCACAAAAGGTTGCAGAATATTGAGCTGGCCGATATAAAGCATACGACTGTTATTATCGTTTGGAGGGCCGCCGAGTAAGGCATAATTTCCTGAAGGCTTGATTTTGGTGAGGTATTGGGCTTGAATTTCACCTACCCTGACATTGTCTGTAGATACATAATAATCGAGTCTGCAATTATTAATTAACCGGTCATAGGCGATAACCTTGATCTCTTTCTTATGTGCCAGGCTTACGATCTGTGAGGCCGTATTCTGGTCAACTGGGATCACGACGAGAACCATAGCTCCCTTACTGATTAGTTCTTTGGCTTGGGCGAGTTGTTTTTTGGGATCGTTGTCCGCAACTTTTACCATTGCGATACCTTCCAGTTGTTTTACCGCCTCAACAAAATAACGTTGGTCATTTTGCCAGCGTGGAGCATCAAAACTGTGAACGAGCAGGCCGATTTTGGGGTGCTTGGGGGCGCATCCGGCAAGGAATAATCCTGCCAGAAGCAATAACGAAAAAATCGTAGTTTTCATTGGAAATCAGATTTTTTAGATTATAAAACCACAGCAAAAAGAATAAAAGAACGTATACCGTAACAGCAGGAAGCAGATCAGAATTAGGTATTATGATGTTAAGTACCATATCAAAGTTACATAACATTTTGAATAAAATGAACATTTATGTGATATTTTTTTTAAATATTATGACCACTCCATTCGGCATAAAACTGATCGAGAAAGCCGACCATAAATTCATGTCTCTGCTTGGCAATTGCTTTGCCAAAATCTGTTTGCATCCTGTCTTTTAACAATAAGAGCTTTTCATAAAAATGATTAATGGTGGTACCTTCACTTTTTTTATATTCTTCGAAATCATTGTGAAGTAAAGGGGGAATACCCGGATCATAAATGGCCCGGTTACGGTTTCCTCCAAAGGCAAATGTACGAGCAATCCCTATTGCACCCATTGCATCAAGCCGGTCAGCATCCTGCAGAACTGCGCATTCCCGGTCAGTTGTGGCAGTATCAACTTTGGCCCCCTTGAAGCTTACCCCTTCAATTACCCTGCAAATTTTATCAGAAACAGTTTTCTCAACGCTATTTTGCTCCAGCCATTCCAATGATCTTTGCTGGGAACTGTTTTCACCAACGAGCTTCCAGTCGTCGAGGTCATGGAGCAATGCAGCCATTTCTACAATGAAGAGATCAACCTTTTCACTTTTTGCAATCATCAGCGCCAAATTCCGGACACGCTGAATGTGCCACCAATCGTGCCCTGTAGAATCATGTTTCAGAATCTGTTTTACATAAATCTCTGTGTCCCGGATCAGCTTATTTCGTTTCATTTATTTAGGGTTGGTATTAAATCTCGAAATTAAATCTGTGCCGAAGATACAAAAAGGATTAAGTTGATTATTGTCAGATAACCCTGCTCATATTGAGGCTAAATTTGAATAATAAGCTTTTGATTTGGTTATATTTGTATTCTAAGAATTGACTAAGATGGGAAAAGAACCTTTAACCGGTAATTGGGCGAAAGAGGTCATTATTCGGAAGGAAATTGACAAGTACCTCGTAAATGGGGATGACTTTATTAACGAAGCAGCGATTTTCAGTAAACTCGCATTAAATGTCAATCCCCCCCCCGAATTAATCCGTGATATCCTGCAGAAATCTTTATCCATTAAAACCTTGTCTCCCGACGAGACGGCCACCTTGCTTAATGTCAAATCGCCTCTCGTTTGGGAGGAGATCTTTCAGACGGCCCTTGAAGTCAAGAAAAGGGTTTATGATAACCGGATTGTCTTCTTTGCCCCCTTATATTGCTCCAACCTTTGTGTGAATAACTGTGCCTATTGTGGTTTCAGGGAAGCCAATAATCAGGAAATCAGGAGAATACTGACTATGGATGAGATCAGGCAGGAAGCTTCATCGGTGCTGAAGGAGGGACACAAACGGCTGATCCTTGTTTTCGGCGAGCACCAGCGTTCTGACGTGGATTATATGGCTGCTGCTGTTAAGGCAGTGTACAGTGTTGAAGAGAAAGCGCTGAAATCCGGAAGGCCTTCTTCAATAAGGCGGGTCAATATCAATGCAGCCCCTATGGAGATTGCCAAACTTAGAATCCTCAAGGAGGCAGGAATTGGCACTTACCAGGTTTTTCAGGAGACTTACCATCACGATACGTATCATACTGTTCATCCCGCCAATACGATTAAAGGGGATTATCAGTGGCGGCTTTACGCGCTCCACCGTGCGATGGATGCCGGACTCGATGATGTCGCGATAGGCGCCCTTTTTGGATTGTATGACTGGCGATTCGAGGTAATGGGATTATTATATCATACCCTCGATCTTGAAAGACAATTTGGCATTGGTCCGCACACCATCTCCTTTCCGCGGATGACCCCGGCCTCGGGCTCGAGTTTATCTTCAGAATCCCCCTGGAATGTTTCGGATGACGATTTCAAAAAACTTGTGGCCGTTCTGCGTCTCTCAGTTCCCACCGCCGGAATGATCGTGACTGCCCGCGAAAAGGCTGAAATCAAAAAAACGGTTTTGCAGGTAGGTTGTACCCAAACCGATGCCTCCACGCGAATTGGAATTGGTGCCTATAGTGACCAGAAGAGAGAAAATGACCTCGATAAAAAACAATTTACCATAGGCGATCCGCGGGATCTGGATGATGTCATTCAGGAGGTGATCGGTTTGGGGTTTATTCCCTCGTTTTGTACCGCTGGCTACCGTTGCGGCCGAACCGGTGAAACGATCATGGGAATGCTGAGTCATTGCGACGAGGGAAAATTCTGCAAGCTCAATGCAGTGCTGACTTTTCGGGAATACCTGAGCGATTATGCCTCCGATAATACCCGTGAGATGGGTGAGCCCTTAATATTAAAAGAGATTGGGGAGATTGAATCACTCGACTATTTTAAGAAGAAGCCCCATCTTTTGCAAAAATTCCGCAATGAATACAGTGAAATATTGAGCGGTAAAAGAGACCTTTATCTCTAAATTTAACAAATCAACATTGAACATATAAAAATGCAAATCGACCTTTAATTTGAATTCTATCAATTTATTCTATCATTTTCCATTTAATTTTAACCATCCCGGAATTACTAACTTTATGAAATTTAGCAATTTAAGACTAACCTTAATTTTTCTTCTGATCGCTTCATTCGGGCACGCCCAGAACTTTGAGGTATTTTCCCCTGATCACAGCATTATTGTCAGAATCATTAACAGCGATAAAGTCCGCTATTCCGTAACCTTCAATGGAAAAGTTGTGATTCAGGAATCTGAACTTGGTTTTGAGTTTAAAAGCGAACCGACTATGCAAAAGGATTTTGTCGTGATTGACCGGAAAGATCAGATCATCAACGAAACGTGGAGGCCTGTTGTTCGGTCCAAACATGCCGAAGTGGTAAATAATTGCAACGAAACACAGCTCCTGTTCAAAGAAAAAGCAGGATTGAGGCGTCAGATGGAGACCACTTTCCGGGTATTCAATGATGGTGTGGCCTTTCATTCGAGGCTTTTTAGAAGTGAGAAAAATGGGCATCGTCAAATCACGAAGGAGCTGACCACTTTTAGCATCGCGGGTAATCCAAGGGCATGGGTGGTTGAGTACGGAAAATATTCCAGTTCCCAGGAATCAGAATTCTTTGAACGGCCTATCAGCTATGTTTCTCATCAGACCATAGCAGGTTTGCCCTTGCTTATGGATTACGGTAACCAGTGCTGGGTCGCAATTACAGAAGCTAATATTGATAATTACCCCGCTTTTTATATTGGAACCAACGGGAAGCAAAATGTTCTGACCACAAAACTGGCACCTCTTCCGGGTGAAGATCCGGACGGTGTAAAGGCCCGGTTTGATGACGAAGTTTACACGCCGTGGAGGGTGATCATGATTGGTGATACTCCCGGGAAACTGATTGAATCTGAGATTATCCAGAATTTAAATGCCCCATGCGCAATACCTGACCCTTCCTGGATCAAACCCGGGATCAGTGCATGGGATCACTGGTGGAGCGGCGATGTTAAGATGGAAATGCCTGTTATCAGGCAATATATCGATTTTGCTTCCCGGATGGGGTGGTCTTATATGCTTGTCGACTGGCAGTGGTATGGCAAATACGCCGACCCTGCAGCCGATATCACCAAAGCAGCTCCGCAGATCGATATGCCGGAAATTATCCGTTACGCTAAATCAAAAAATATAAGGATCATCGTATGGCTCTACAACAGCGATGTCAACCGTAATTCGGCTTACAAAAAGGCATTTCCCATTTACCGGGAGTGGGGGATTGCCGGAATAAAAATCGATTTTATGGATCGGGATGACCAGGATATGGTCAACTGGTATCATGACATCATCAAATGTGCCGCTGAAAACCATCTGATGGTTGATTTTCACGGTGCCTACAAACCCGATGGAATTATCCGCACTTACCCGAACATGATAACCCGCGAAGGGGTAATGGGTAACGAATATTACAAGTTTTCAGACCGCATGAGTCCGGAACACAATGTTAAACTGGCCTTTACACGTATGCTCGCCGGTCAGATGGACTATACTCCGGGCGGATTCCTGAACGTGACAAAGGCGCAATATAAGAATCAGACACCTACTTTAGTCTGGAATACGCGTGCTGCAGAACTTTCAAAATTTGTAATTTACGAAAGTCCCCTGACGGTTGTATGTGACCATCCTGATCATATCCTCAATCAGCCCGGCTCTGAATTTCTGAAGATCATTCCCACAACCTGGGATGACATCCGTTTTATCAGCGGTTACCCGGGAGATTTTGTGGCAATTGCCAAAAGAACTGGAAATGAGTGGTATGTGGGAGTAATGAATAACAGTAAGAAGAAGGAAATTACCCTCAAACTTGATTTTATTCCTGCGGGAACTTCGGTTATCGATATCTGGGCAGATGGGGATGATGCGAATGAAGTGCCTGCCCACCTGAATATTTTATCTCGAAAAGTGAGCTTTGGCGATCAGCTGAAAATAAAATTAGCCAATGATGGGGGATGGGTGGCAAGAATAAGGGGCGATAAATGACCATCCCGGTTTTGCGTTGATTTTTCGAATACCTTAAAATAATCATTATGGAAAAACGAATCAGGCAAAAAGAAATTAGCAAACCTATTGAAAATGACGAGTCTAATGATTCCGGAAAAGTTAACAGGAGGAGTTTTTTGGGGACCGTAGCGGCCGCCTCTGCTTTTACCATCGTTCCGCGGCATGTTCTGGGCGGCAACGGTTTCGTTGCCCCAAACGACAAAACTACACTCGCTTACATAGGCATTGGAACACAGGGATTGCGGGAATTGTTACCTCTGCTCGATATCCCTGAATTACAGATAATCGCGGTATGTGACCCTCAAAAAGCGGCTTTGGGCTATCTCGACTGGAGCAAGGAAGGACTCCGGAATGAAATCCGAAAAAAGCTTGGGAATCCGGGCTGGCAATCGGGCGGCGATCAAACCATTCCCGGAGGAAGAGACAACGGTCAGGCAATTGTTGATGAATATTACCGCAAATTCCGTCAGGACCAGAAGCTTAGTGGTTGCAATGCCTATGCGGATTTCAGGGAACTTTTGGAAAAAGAGAAAGATCTGGATGCCGTAAAGGTGATGACTCCGGATCACCTTCATGGCCTTATTGCCACGGCAGCCATTAAGAGAGGAAAGCATATTTCTGTGCATAAGCCTTTGTCGAACAGGTTGCTGGAAGGGAAAAAGGTAATTGATCTGGCTGCGGGTCATCCGAACGTGACCACCCATCTGATCCCATGGGATTACAATGGATCGATGGAGTTGGTGATGAAGTGGATCGGGGAGGGGAGGATCGGTACCCTGAAAGAGGTTCATAACTGGTCAAATCGTCCGGTTTGGCCTCAATATCCCATTTTGCCAACTGATACTCCTGATATTCCTGCAGGTTTTGACTGGGATCTGTGGCTTGGTCCCGAATCCAACCGTCCCTACCATCCCAATTATACCAATATGGTTTTCCGGGGCTGGTATGACTTTGGCGGCGGATCCATGGCCGACATGGGCCATTATAGTCTTTGGACGGTTTTCAAAGCGCTTGAACTCGACTCCCCGACCATCATAGAACCGAATCTGAGCCATGTTTGTGGATTAAGAGACTCTACCGCCTTTCAGATCAAAAATGACTTCTCTTTTCCAATGGCGTGTTCGGTAAGATTCAAATATCCGGCCAGGGGTTCACGGCCACCGGTTGATTTATGCTGGTATGATGGCGGAATGCGCCCTAAGGTTCCCGATGAGTTGTTTGAAGATGGGACTGAACTTGAACCCGAAGGGATGATGTTCGTCGGAGATCAGGGTAAAATTCTGGCGGGTTTCCTTGTTGAGAATCCCCGGCTGATTCCAAAGAAAAGAATGGAGGCAATGGAAAAAACTCCTGTGTCAGACAAAAAGAGTGAAAAACGGGCAGGTTTTCAGAAGTTTCTGGATACCTGCAGGAATGGCAAACAGTGTGCGGGCAATTTTTCAGAAGCAAGAGCCCTTACAGAGGCTGTCAATCTCTATGCAGCATCTCTCAGAACCGGCCAGTTGTTAAAATATGACGGATCAATGATGGAAATTACCAATAATCGCGATGCCAATAAGTATTTGTCACGCACTTACCGGGCAGGATGGAATCCTGATTCAATCTAAACTGAGTTCAGATCAAAAATAATAATCTTTTAAAAAAAAGGATATGAGTGCAATTAACAGAAGAAAATTTATTGGGAAAAGCGCTGCAGGACTTGCTTCTGTTGCCCTTTTATCACAATTCCCTTTTGCGGAGCAGGCATTCGGGGAAATATCAAAGCAGAAACTACCTGTCGGTTTTCAGGTTTATACCATTCGGGAGATGCTGGTCAAAGATTTCGCGGGTACCTTAAAGATGATGAAGAATATCGGTTATCAGGGGGCCGAGATGTGCTCTCCTGCCGGCTATATCTCTTCAGGCTTTGAACCCCTGGTGAAAATGAAACCGACAGAGATGCGCAAAATCATTTCTGATAATGGCCTCACCTGCGTCAGCTCACATTTTACCTTTGATGAATTAAAAAATAACCTCGACGAAAGGATCGAATTTGCCCATAAACTTGGGTTAACACAGATGATTTGTTCAAGTTTCTGGCTTCCAAAAGGGGCCACAATGAGTGACTGGCTGAAGTCTGTCGATCAACTGAATGAAATTGGATTGAAAACCAAACATGCCGGACTTCAGATGGGATTTCACAACCATCATATGGAATTTGAAAAGATCGACGGAGAACTAATTTATGACGCATTGTTAACGCATTTTGATCCTGAATTGGTTAAGATGCAGTTTCAGGTCGCTGTCATCAGTGTGGGTTACCAGGCTGCAGCCTATTTTACCAAATATCCCGGAAGATTTATCTCATCTCATCTCTCGGACTGGTCCTCAAATCAGAATAAACAAGTTGCAATCGGACAAGGAATTGTTGACTGGAAGGCTTTTTTTGAAGCTGCAAAGGTGGGTGGTTTAAAGAATTTCTATGTAGAAATGGATATGGACAAGTTTGCGGATAGCGCCAAATTTATTAAAGCTTTATAGTGGCTATCCGCTGGCGGATTAAATAACTTTTGCAAAAACTCCGTTTTTATTCTGCCTGTAAAGCTTAAACGTTTTAATATTAGTTGATTACAGATGTTTGGGGATCTGTATTAGCTTACTTTTGTATTCAGACAGGTCTGAAGATGTTTTTAAATTGCAATTCACACCGCTCAAAATCATATTTTAAACTTTTCATGAGATTATAAAGGAATAATGTCGTTATTTTGCCTCTTTCAATTAACCTCTTTACCTGATAATCGATAATTATTGTATGAATAAAATTCTAAGAGTTTCATTACTGATTGTAATTCTGTTTGTTTCGTGGCAAATTGCCTTCTCCCAGGGCCTTGCTGATCAGATTAAAAGTTTACCCGAAATTATTTCTGTGGAAAAGATGGAGCCCAATCCTTTTTTCAAAGAAGCTTTAATCATCATGGTGAAGCAGCCCATTGACCATCAACACCCTGAACTGGGGTCGTTTCATCAGCGGGTGATCCTTTCCAATCTTGGAGTTGACCATCCTGTTGTTTTTATTACCGAAGGGTATGGCGGTGATTATGGGGCAAATACCAAATACCTCAATGAGCTTTGTCCGATATTGAATGCCAATCAGTTATTTGTGGAACACCGCTTTTTTGGAAAGTCGGTACCCGATTCAATCGATTGGAAATACCTGACCGTCGAGAATGCCGCGGCAGATCATCATCATATTGTCACCCTCTTCAGACCCCTTTTTACAAAGAAATGGATCAGTACCGGAATAAGTAAGGGCGGCGAGACGGTGCTTTACCACCGGGCACTCTATCCCAAAGATGTGGAAATCTCAGTTCCTTATGTCGCCCCGCTTAATTTTTCAACAGAAGAGAAACGGCACGATTTGTTTATCCGGCATAAAGCTGGAACTGCTTCGGGACGGAGAAAAATTGCGCATTGTCAGACGGAACTATTAAAAAGAAAACAGCAGCTGATGCCGCTTTTTGATAAGTTATGCAAAGAAAAGAAATATACATTTAGAGCAAGTGAAAGTACCATTTATGACTATTGTGTCCTTGAATTTGCGTTTTCATTCTGGCAATGGGGCCGTCCGGTAAAGGATATTCCGGGAACCTCAGCAACCGATCAGGAGCTTTTCAAATATATGGTAAAGATCTGTCCTCCTGACTATTTTGATATTGAGAGCGGAAAGCCTACTTTCCCGTTTTTTGTTCAGGCACTGAAACAGCTGGGATACTACGGTTATAATCCTAAACCATTCCGTAAATTAATGGAATTGAATGATACACACGGATATATACAGAAATTGTTTATGCCGGAAAAGAGTCAGTTCTCCTATGATCCTGCGATGAGCCTGCTCGTAAAGGAATATCTCAAAAAAGATGCCCAAAAGATTTTGCTGATTTACGGGGGAAGCGATCCCTGGACAGCTTCGGCTGCCAAAACCCGAGGCAATAAAAAGATTCTTAGGATTATTCAGCCCGGAGGAAGTCATCGTACCCGCATTGGGACGCTTCCTGAATATCAGCGAAGGAAAGTGATGAAGACTTTGGATAAGTGGATGAATTAAGGAGTAAGGTGTAATTTGACACAAAGTTCCAGGCTGCATTTTGATGGAGGTATCAGAATCCGGATAATCAGATGAATATTTTCTAAAATCTAAATGGTTGAATTTCATGGAAAATAAATTTAACTTTTTTAATTTGATATTGCTGATTGTTTTACTGAACTCCTGTCATTTCCCTTCGGCTCCGGACAGGCATGAACTCTATAAATCAGAGCTTTTTGCAGTTGAGCGGGAGTTTTGTGCGATGGCCCAATCGGAAGGCATCCTGAAGGCATTTCTCTATTTTGCGGCTGATTCGTCAGTGATTCTGAGGGGAGACCGGCTGTTAAAAGGGAAGGAAGCGATACGACTCCAGTATGAATCCTTGCCTGCAAGAGGGGTTAAACTGGATTGGATCCCCGATTTTGCAGATGTTTCCAGTTCCGGTGATCTGGGATACACCTTCGGAAAATATACTTTTTTCAAAACTGACAGCACAGGGCATTTGATCCGGAGCACCGGTATTTTTCATACGGTCTGGAGGCGCCAGCCTGACGGACATTGGAAGTTTGTCTGGGATTAAATAGGTCTGGTGCGCAGTTTGTAACTTTAATATTATTTATTTGATTGGAACTTAAGAAATTGGCGAATAATGATAGAAATATGTCGCTTATGAATTAATTTCGACAAAATTTTTTAATGGATGTTGGTTTCATGAAATCAGACACAAAGCATAGTATTTATCCCAAATTGTTTAGGTATTTAGGCATCGGATTAATCATTGGATTTGCCGTGATTGGTCTTTTTCTGACTTCTGCTTATTTTGCGGTAAAGTTGCATGTTACAGATGATAATGGGGCGGTTGATCAAAATGATCGCTATTTCCAGGAACTTAAGGATAAGTATGGGAAGTCAGACAAAACAGACAGTAGTAAGGTGAATAACCGGGAGGCGCTGTTTCTCCATCAGGTTTTAGTCCTCAATAAATATTATCCTGAAAACTCTTTGTTTATTCTGAATGCCTACCTAAAAAGTCACAACCTCCCGGAAGCGGAGCGGATGATTGGTGCTGTTAATCTTTATATGCAGGATAATAAGAATTATAATGCTGAACTTCAGGAGTTTGAGGCAAGAAATTTAATCGATGGCACCCAACGTAACAGCGGGAGTATTTTTGGCTGGATGAATATTGCAGAGTGGGCCGATTTTAAAATTGCGGTTGCCAAGGATAAACCGCTGATTGATTCTGTGGCCAACCTCACCAATGTAGAACCACGTCTGATTGTTGCAGTGCTGGTCGGTGAACAGATCCGGCTCTTTAATTCCGACCGTGAAGCCTATAAGCGATGGATAGGACCTCTAAAGATTCTTTCGGTTGAATCTATCTTCTCACTGGGCGTTACCGGAATTAAGGAGAATACAGCTAAAATAATTGAGCGGAATATGAAAGACCGCGAGTCGACTTTTTACCTGGGTGTAAAATATGAACATTTGCTTGACTTCAAAACAGAATCACCTGATATTGAGAGATTTAGGAGGCTAACTGATTTTAAGAATCATTTCTATTCTTATCTGTATGCTGCATTGAATATCAAACAACTTAAAACTCAGTGGGAGAGGGCAGGATTTCCGATCGATGACAGACCTGAGATTCTGGCTACCTTATATAATATCGGATTTGAAGGCTCAATTCCAAAGGCTAATCCAGCGGTAGGTGGTTCCACCATGATGATTCATGAGAAGCCTTATACCTTCGGCACCATCGCTTTTGAATATTATTACTCGGGAGAGCTCTACGACCTTTTCCCCTTTAAAAAGGTAAAATTTGACTGGAGAAATGTTTAATTGGTATTCGCTCCCCGGATATTCTGTTGTGTTATTCATCGTATGCTTGTTTTTGAATTTCCCCATTATTGCGCGGGAAAGAGAGGATACCCTTTCCCGGTGGCACCCGTTACAAAACGGGTTAGCTTATATGGAGACCGATGCACCCGAAAAATCGATTCTGAATGATTCAAAAATATTTGTCCTGAAAGCAAGCCCATTGCTTTGCACCTTTCAGATCATGAGTGCTTCGGAACATAATAAACAGAATAAGCCAGCAGATCTTTGGGCGAAGGAATCGGGGATGAATGTGGTGGTAAATGCCGGAATGTTTAACATGGCCAACCGGAGGACGAATAAGGGCTATCTTAAAAACTATTCCCATCTTAATAATCCCCGTATGAACGGGAAATATAACGTGATGATGGCCATGAATCCAACGGAGGATTCAGATACGGCTATGATCATAACCGATATGACAACCAGAAACTGGAAATCTCTTCAAGCAACTTACCACACCTTATGCCAGGGAATGCGGATGATCGATGGCAGCGGAAACCCGATGTCCTGGGATAAGCGACCCGGACAATTATGCAGCATGGTTATCGGAGCCACCGATATTGCAGGCAATCTTTACTTTATTTTTACCCGGTCCCCGTATACCCATCAACAAATAATCGGATTTCTGTTCCGGCTGATTCCTGATATCCGAACCACTGTCTATCTGGAGGGTGGACCTGAAGCTAGCCTTTATATCCAGACCAAGGATACCGTGATCTCCAAATTCGGAAGTTATGTTTCCAAGACCTATGCCAACGACAACAACGATCATTTCTGGAAAATTCCCAATGTTATTGGAATCCGTTCCCGGTAGAGCAATTCAGAAGATTATTTTTAAACTTTTTGGTGTCCTCTTCGTTCTTTTGTTAGTTTTTAAACTTTCAGGCTATGAGGAAAATTGGAATAATCGGCTCGGGATCTGTTGGACAGACCCTTGCCACCGGATTATTAAAATACGGTTTTGAGGTAATGATTGGCAGCCGTGATTTGGCGAAACTGGCTGACTGGAAGGCTTCTTCCGGGTCGTTTGGGCTGATCGGATCATTTGAGGAGACTGCCTGTTTTGGAGAGATAGTTGTTCTTGCGACCAAAGGCACAGGAGCAATTGATGCGCTGGTTTTGGCCGGTGAAGCAAATTTTTCGGGAAAGATTATTATAGATACGACAAATCCAATAGCCGATTTGGCTCCCGAAAACGGAGTCCTTCAATTCTTTACGGAGTTAAACAGCTCGCTAATGGAACAGCTTCAAACCAGGTTCCCCGAAGCCCGATTTGTCAAAGCCTTTAACAGTATTGGGAGCAGTCTGATGATCAATCCCGATTTTGGAGGGGTCAAACCGACCATGTTTATTTGTGGTAATGACCAGCAAGCGAAGGAGAAAGTGGCAGAAATATGTTCTGTGTTTGGGTTTGAACCAGAGGATATGGGAACTTGTGAGGCGGCCAGGGCCATCGAACCACTTTGCATACTTTGGTGTATTCCCGGATTCCGCGAGAACAGGTGGAGACACGCCTTCAAATTTTTAAAATAATCATAAATCGTCCTGATTTTTGTTTGCTTCTTCTGTAAACCTATTTCAGGATCAGGCACCCTTATTCCTTCTTTTCCCAGATCGTCACTTCGAGGGTATTATAGGAATATTTTCGTTTGTTTATCCTGGACACTGATGGAACCAAAAGAGGACCCCCTATTTTGTTAAAAGTATCCTGGAGTAAGCTGGCCAGATCCTCTTCGCCCCAGATCTGTTCACCACCTTCACGGTGACCACCGACCCAGTTTTCGCGTTTGGTGCATGCTTCACTCCAATCGAAACCTGTTGCAACAATCAATCTTCCACCCGGATTTATACGTTTATGAACCCCCGTCAGAAAATGACGAGGATTGTACATCTGGTCCAGTATATCGTTCAGTAAAACAAGGTCATAACCCACGAAAATCGGCTTCATATTCGAAGCATCCGACTGGAGAAAGGTGATTTTATCCACAAACTGATCAAATCCCAAATCCTTTAATGAAAGTTCGTGGTAAGAAACGAGTTCTCCCTCTTCCGGAAAGAGGTAATTGAAACTCCCATTCTCCTGTAACTGCACGGCCACCCTGATATTTCGTGCTGTAAAATCAAGCCCCGTGACATGATCGAAACCCTTTGCCAATTCCCATGTTGTTCTGCCCGTCCTGCATCCCAGATCCAATGCATTTTTTTTCTCCTCTCCTGCACTCTGAATGGCAATTTCGGCAATCTGAGCGTAATAATTTTTTATGCCCAGAAAATCACCTCCGTATTGTGCCTCGCAATGCCTGACTACTTCAGGATCTGTCTCATAAAGATGTTGAGGAATAACCACTTCATTATCTGATTCAACATAGCGGAAACCGGCATGCTGATAAAAATGGCGGCGGAACGCATACCGTGCATTTGCAATTGCTTCATTTCCTGTTGAGATCCACGAACCTCCCTTTATCAGGTTGTGCTTTAAATCGAAGGTAGGGGTCGAGAAATCGTCGTATATCGGGTGAATTTTAAATCCTTCAAAGCCGCTGATGGGAGTTTCTGTCCATTGCCAGACGTTGCCAATCAGATCATAAAAACCGCCAAAACGGAAGGTGTCAACCGGGCACGGACTTTGAAAATGTTCCATATTGATATTTCCCGGTGCGGTTTCCCAGACGGGTTGATCTTGAATATTAGCCTTTTGATACAAAACGTACCATTCATCTTCAGTCAGCAGCCTGATAGGCAAACCAGTCTGTTCAGCTTTCCAGTTGCAAAAAGCTTTGGCTTCGAGATAATTGACTTCAACCGGCCAGTTCCATGGCATATTAATCTCATTATAAACCAGCCGTAACTTCCAGTGGTCATCCTCCCTGATCCAGAA
>Ga0364860_10081_pt1 | contig 73322 bp, 69 predicted proteins | sample ExccelAu500001D4_FD_206916 | JGI IMG/M metagenome (GOLD analysis project Ga0364860, IMG submission 206916) | Enriched cells from Trout Bog Lake Hypolimnion, Wisconsin, USA - BchlTB.Aug20.5000.01 .D4 | ecosystem: Environmental > Aquatic > Freshwater > Lake > Hypolimnion/Profundal zone | place: USA...
GACGGTGAGCAGAGGGTTATACACCACCTGCGGACGTGTTTGTTGGTAGGAGGGGGTAAAGCTAAACTCATTTTTAAGAGTGCTTGAGATGGGTACGGCGGCGGCTGCAAAATGGGCGCGGTGGGTCCGCACAGCAGTAAGCACTTGATCTAGGTTATCCAACACCAAAAAACGCACCGGCTTGCCTAGGCTGTTGGCAAAATTAAGTGCTAGGTCATGTTCCAGTCCTACGGTACGGCCATCGGGCTGCGTGATGTAGGTGGTAGGACCTAAGCGAGTGGCCACCACCAATTCCTTAATGTCCTCCAGGCGGGCAGCAGGAGCCAGTAGTGGTGCTTGTGACAGAAGGGTGGCGCCATCGCGGTCTATGGTGCGTTGATACGACCATAACACCACCAATACCATGACTGTGAGCGCCAGGATAAAAATACGCTCAGGCGTGCCCAAGAGGGTGCGCAGAAGGGCGTTTTGCAAAGCTGGGTGGAATCGCTGTGGTACCATCCGCTCAGTCACCGTCTGATAATTAAATTGCCATGAGTCGTCGTTTTGCTATTGTACCGGCTGGAGGCTCCGGATCCCGCTTTGGGACCCCAAGCCCCAAACAGTTTACCCTGCTCCGCGGTCAGCCGCTGTTGGTGCATACTATTGCTGCCCTGCTGGCACCCGGTGCCGTGGAGCATGTGTTTGTGGCGCTGTCGCCCGAGCACCAACAGTCCCACACATCCATCAATTGGGCGCTTTGGGGTGCGCGGGTAACGCCTCTGTGGTGCGCTGGGGAAACACGCGCTATAACCGTGCAAAAGGCTTTACATGCCATACAAGACCAGCTTCACACGAGGGATTGGGTGCTGGTGCATGACGGAGCGCGTCCTTGTTTGTCCACAACCGCGCTACAGCGGCTAATGGCCACCGTGGGCGAGGATGCTGTGGGTGGCTTGCTGGCCGTGCCTGTGGCAGATACCCTAAAGCATCAGGATGGGGCAGGGCGTGTAGCGCGCACTGTGGATCGTACCGGATTATGGGCCGCCCAAACCCCGCAAATGTTTCGTTATGGATTATTGTGTCAAGCACTGCAGGATAACCCATTGGCCACCGACGAGGCCTCAGCGGTAGAAGCTTTGGGGCATCATCCCTTGCTGGTGATGGGCGAGGCCTCCAATCTTAAGGTGACTACTCCTGCCGATCTTAAATGGGCAGAATATATTTTAGCGGCAAGGGAATCGGCATGAGCACGGATTTGCGAATTGGGCAGGGTTTTGATGTGCACGCCTTGGTAAAAGGCCGCCGTTTAATTTTGGGCGGTGTAGAGATTCCCTATCCCCTTGGGCTGCAGGGGCACTCTGATGCGGATGTGTTGCTGCACGCCATAAGTGACGCCCTATTGGGAGCTGCGGCCTTGGGCGATATTGGGCAGCATTTCCCGGATAGTGATGCCGCCTATCGTGACGCGGACAGTCGTACCTTGCTGCGCCAAGTATTGGTGTTGATTAAGGCGGCGGGGTTTGCGCCAGTTAATGTGGATGCCACCATCATTGCGCAAGCCCCCCGCATGGCGCCGCATATTCCAGCCATGGTGGCGCATATTGCAGCCGATTTGGGGTTGGTGGTGGAGGGTGTAAACGTGAAAGCCACCACCACAGAACAATTGGGCTTTACAGGGCGTGGCGAAGGCATTGCCGCACAAGCCATTTGTTTGTTAATCCACGTTTAGTAGGGCACCACCACATCGGGTTTTAGTTTTTGTAACTCGCGGGAAAATTGACTTTGTATACGCGCTAATGCGGCGGCGCTATCGGCCTCAAAACGCAACACAATTACCGGCGTGGTATTGCTGGAGCGCGCCAAGCCAAAACCATCGGCATATTCCACACGCACCCCATCCAAGGTAATGATTTCTTGGGCCCCCTCAAATTTTCCCCGCTCTTGCAGCTGTGCCATAAGAGCGTAATTTTCTCCTTCCTTGAGCATGATTTGCAATTCGGGTGTGGTGATGGCATCGGGCAGGGCATTGAGTAAACCCGCCACATCCTGTGTGCGGCTTACGATTTCCAATAACCGGGCGCCTGTATAGAGGCCATCATCAAAACCGTACCAGCGTTCTTTAAAGAAGGTGTGGCCGCTCATTTCACCCGCCAACAGTGCGCCGGTTTCTTTCATTTTGCCTTTAATCAGCGAATGGCCGGTTTTCCATAAGGTGGGTTTGCCACCGCGTTCTTTAATCCATGAAAATAAATTGCGCGTGCATTTCACATCAAAAATAATTTCAGCACCCGGGTTGCGCGTCAATACGTCAGCTGCATAGAGCATGAGTTGACGATCGGGGTAGATGATATGACCGTCTTTTGTCACCACGCCCAAGCGATCGCCATCGCCGTCAAAGGCCAAACCCAGTTCACCTTGTCCAGCGGCCAACGCCGCTTGTAGGTCGCGCAAGTTTTCCGGCTGCGAGGGGTCCGGGTGATGGTTGGGAAAATGGCCATCCACCTGACAAAATAATTCCACCACGGTGCAACCTAAGCGGCGAAACAGTTCTGGAGCAAAGCGTCCGGGAATGCCATTGCCGCAATCCACCACCAGGGTCATGGGGCGGCTGAGTTTAATGTCCCCCACAATACGGGTGAGATATTCTTCGGCAATGTCTGCACTGCTGTAGCTTCCCGCGCCGTGGTTGAGGTGGTTTTTTTCAATCCGGGTGCGCAAGCCCACAATGGCCTCACCAGAGAGCGTGTCGCCGCCCAATACCATCTTAAGACCGTTATAGTCGGGTGGGTTATGAGAACCCGTCACCATCACACCCGAGGATTGCGCCAATTGATGAGCGGCAAAATACAGCATGGGTGTGGCCACCATGCCCACATCCACCACCTGTACACCGCTTTTTTGAAGGCCGCTTGCCAGCGCACTGCTCAACGCTGGACCGGATAGACGGCCGTCGCGCCCAATAGCTATAGTGGTGAGGCCGCGCGCCAAAGCTTCCGATCCGATAGCGTGCCCAATGATTTCAACGCCCGCTGCGGTGAGGGTTTTATCCACAATACCGCGGATGTCATAGGCTTTGAATATTTCGCGCGCGGGAATCATGGGTCGTCTCCGAGAAATGCACTCAGTTAAAAAGAGAATGTTACCTGATTGGACTTCAAGAGGCCGCCAAAAAATCCAATACCCGCTGCGGCATCCACCTTAAATGGCCGGGAAAACCGCCTGACACAAATCCCACATGACCGCCTTGTGCTGAAAAGTCGCACCTCACAGCCGTGGCGCATTGGTGGGCATTAGGCAACACGCCAGCAGGCATGAAAGGGTCATCCTGAGCGTTTAATAACAGCGTAGGCACATGAATCAGCGGTAAAAACTGTGTGCTGCTAGAGTGCGCCCAATACGCTTCAGCATCACGAAAGCCATGCACCGGTCCCATGAAGTGATCGTCAAAGTCACGCATGGTGCGCGCACTCAAGGTGCGTTTTAAATCGAACAAATGGGGGTACTGCGCATGTTTGGCGCGTGCCTTTTGTTTAAGCGTGCTTAAGAAATGGTAGGTGTAGACGCGGTTAAAACCCAAAGAGAGGTTTTCTGCCACAGCAGCCAAATCCAGTGGTGCAGATACTGCGGCGGCGGCGTGCAGGATAGGTTTGGCTGCAGCGCCTTGCTCGCCCAACCACTTCAGCAACATGTTGCCGCCCAAAGATACGCCTACCGCAAACATGGGTCGTCGCACTTTGGGGTCAGACCCCACAGGGGTGGGGTCTGACCCCAAGGCCCAGACGCGTTTTAGAATCCAATCAATCTCGGCACTGTCGCCTGCATGATACAGACGCGGGGCGTGATTCATGATGCCGCTACAACTTCTAAAGTTGGGCGCGCATACACTCCAACCCCGCGCCTGCGTTGCAAGGGCCAACGCGCGACTGTAGCGTGAGTCGGTACTGCCTTCCAGCCCATGAAAAATTACCAGTAAGGGCGCCTCGGGCGCCCCCTCTAGGGTATCCACGTGGATAAAGTCATTGTCGGGTGTGGTCCATGTTTCGCGTTGCCAGCGCGGCGTGCCGACGGGTGCTAATAGGGCGCCATAGAGGGTTTGTGCATGAGGCTGACGCAGCCATGTGGGGGCTTGAAAGGGTACAACCTTAGGGTTTGAGGAGAAAAGTGGCGATTGATTCATCAAAAGCTGCGTCCCAACAGGCCAAAAGCCGCTATTATGCGCCCATGACCCGTCCTACTCGATTCCTGATTCATTTAGACCGCTTGGTGCGCAATTGCGCCAAGGCGCGTCAACTCCATGGCGGGCGTATTTTGGCGGTGATTAAGGCCAATGCTTACGGGCATGGGGATGTGGCTTGCGCTCAAGCATTGCAGTCTTCTGCTGATGGTTTTGCGGTGGCCACATTGGATGAAGCTCTGCATTTGCGTCAAGCAGGGCTTAGCGGGCCTATTGTGCTGCTAGAAGGGGTGTTTGCCGCGGCCGAAATGGCTGAGGTGGTGGCGCATCAACTGACACCGGTCATTCATCACGCAGAACAGATAAAAGGGTTGTCCGGATTAAAGCCCAATCAAAAACTGGATGTGTGGTTGAAGGTGGATACGGGTATGCACCGTTTGGGTGTGGCACCGGAAGAATGCAGCACTGCGTTTGAAGCGTTGCGCGCCAGCGCTCATGTCAGCAGCATTACCCTCATGACGCATTTTGCCAATGCCGACGGCGCGGATGCGCAGGCTCTTATAATGCCAATGCAGCGTTTTAAAAACGCCACCCAAGGCCTTACAGCACCCATCAGTCTGTGTAATTCCGGTGCCATTTTGGGTCATAGCGAGGTGCGCGGTGATTGGGCTCGTCCAGGGCTGATGCTGTATGGCATAGATCCTGGCGCACCGGATGTGGCGCCGCGCGGCGACTTGGAGCGCGTCATGACGCTTGAATCTGCCATCTGTGCGGTGCGCACCATCGCCTTGGGTGAATCGGTGGGTTATGGTGGGGTTTTTCGGGCTCAGCGCACCACGCGTGTGGGGGTGATTCCCTGTGGTTATGCCGACGGTTATCCGCGCAGTGCGGCGCAGGGCACGCCCATAGCGGTGATGGGGCATAGTGCGCCGCTTATCGGGCGCGTGTCCATGGATATGCTGATGGTGGATTTAAGCGACTTGCCACAAGTAGGTTTAGGGGCTGCAGTAGAACTGTGGGGCGATCAGGTTCCCGTGGAGCAGGTGGCGCAAGGGGCCGGCACAGTGGCTTATGAATTGCTGTGTAATGCTAAGCGAGCACCACGCATCTAATTTTAAAAGCAACAAAATCTTCCGTTATTTGACCGCCTAAAAATCCCCTCTGGCCCTAGCATGGTCTGCATGAACCCAGACATGCACCAACACCTCTCCCTTATGTTGCGCGATTCCTTAAACCCCTTGGTGGCGTTGTTGGACGATCCCATGGTACGCGAGGTCATGATTAATGGTGCTGACGATGTATGGGTGGAGCGCGCAGGGTGTTTGTATAAAACAGAACATGCGTTTTCAAGTTATGAAGCACGCAATGCCATTCATATTTTAGGCACCATGGCCCAGCGTGATGTGGGTCGGCACAATGGCCCCTCTCTATTGGATGCTGCTTTTAGTGGTATGCGGGTGTCCGCTGTGCTCTCGCCCATTGCCACAAAAGGTCATGCGCTCTGCATTCGCAAGTTGTCTGGCGCACTGCGGTCATTGTCTGACTATCTGCCCCAAACCCCCTCTGTAACCAGCGCTCAAGAAGCCCGGAATCTGTTGAGCGAAGGGTTCCAAGTGGCCGCAGAACCATTGGAACAGCTCACGGATTGGGTTAAGTCTCGCAAGAATATCTTGGTGAGCGGTGGAACCAGTACAGGGAAAACCACTTTTTTAAATGCCTTAATTAAGGTCATGTCCTGCAGTGATCGCATTATAGCGATTGAAGACCCGCGCGAATTGACCATCGATCTTCCCAATTACGTGACCTTTGAGGCCAACCAAACATTGGGTGTGACGGTGCGCGATTTGGTGCGTCAATCCTTACGCTTTCGCCCTGATCGCATTGTGGTGGGTGAAGTGCGCGGAGGTGAAGCCTTCGATTTAATTCAGGCCATGAACACCGGTCATGATGGCTGCTTGGGTACCTTGCATGCCAATAGTGCGCAAGACGCCTTGCATCGGTTGGAACAACTGGTCATGCAAAGCGGCGTGGGTTTGGCATTAGAGGCTATTGCTCGGCATATTTCCAATTGCATTGATGGCGTGGTGCACCTTACACGGCGCAATGGTGTGCGCCAAATTGAAAAACTTATTTCTGTGGAGGGGTATGGCGATGGCCACTACCAAACGCACGTTTTATTTAGCCATTAATACGCCTCTGGGTGCAAGCGCGCTATTGCTGTTCTTACTATGTGCCGCAGCAGGCCCCCTTGAGGCCAGTACCGCAATGCCATGGGAAGGCCCCATGTGTGCCGTAGCCGCCAGCCTTAAGGACCAAGTGGCCGTAATGTTATCAGTGGTGGCCACCATCATGATTGGCATCATGTTTATGTATTCTGAAACAGGGGGTATCGTGGCGCGCATTGGCGGATGGTTGTTGGGCCTCTCCTGCGCACTTTCTGTAGCCAGTATCATTACCGCATTGTTTCCAGGCGTGAGCATACCGGGTTGCCTGTGAGCACAGTGTCTCAGCGCCGTCGCAGCGCACTGCATTTGGCCTTGGTAGAGCCCTTGCTCATTGCCGGCGTTGAAAAACCGTTTGCCATCGTAAACGGCACCTTGGCCATAGCCCTGGTGGGCGATTTACACCTCTGGGGCTGGGTGCCCATGGCTGTATTGGCACATCTTATTTTGCGCCGTATCACCTTGGATGACCCATTCACGCGGCTTATTTATGTGCGTTATAACCACCAGGCGGACAGTTACGACCCATGGCCGCATGTGCGCATAAAGCGCAACCGGCGTCCTGATGGTTTTGGGCGTGCGCTACCATGCTAAATCTTAAACGACGGGCCTTGGGGTTTGATGGCCGTTCGCGTGGTCTGGCTGAAGTGTTGCCGTGGCTGATTCAAATAAAACCTGGGCTAATCCTAAATAAAGATGGTGGCTTACTGGCTTGTTTTTCGTTGCGCGGTATGGCGGAGGAGGGGTTAGAGGGAGGCGCTATTGATCACGGCGTTGAGCTGTTTGAACAGGCGCTGCGCAATTTAGACCATCGCTTTACCCTATGGTCCACGGTGTTGCGTCGTGAATGGCACGATTACCCACAAGGCACTTTTAAACATGTGGGCAGCGCCACCATTGACGCGCTCTATCGGCAGTCTCTTGCCAGCGAACCTCATTTTTACAATCGTCATTTCATAAGCGTGCTGTTTTCACTGGACAAGCACCATGATGGATTATGGAGTGAGCTGGCGAGGGTTGCGGGGCACGGTGACGGAGGGGTGCTGCAGCGATTATGGAAAACCACAAGCCGGCATTTTTTTCACAGTGAAGCCTATCTTCATGACGAGCAAGTATTATTGCGTCGCATAGAGCGATTTGAAGAATTGCTCGGCCATTTTTCTGGCACCTTACAGTCTTTGGGTCCTGTGCGTTTAGAAGGGGTGGATTTGATTGGCTTTTTGCATGAAGTCACCAGTCCTGCCACGCGGCGCGAGGCGGCGCCATACATTCCGGCAGAGGGATATTTGGATACCGCCTTAGGAGAGGATCGGGTGGTGGTCAATGGAGATCATATTCGTTTTGAAGGGGTGGGGCCTTTGCGCTTGGGTGGCGCGTTGGCCATTAAAGGATGGCCCAGCATGACATTCCCGCAGATGTTGGATGATGTGCTGACCGTACCCGCTGAATTAACATTGTCGCAAGTGTTTCGCTTGGTGGATACGGAGTCAGCCAAGAGTTATATCAAGAATGTGCAAAGATTTCATCTTAACTTGCAAAAATCCTTGTTCAGTTTTGTGCGAGAAGCCCTGTCCGGGGAGGAGAGTGTGGTGAAAGACACGGGGCGTGCCATTTCTGCCGGTGATGCACGGGATGCCTTAACAGAGATGGCGTCCTCACAACGGGTGTTTGGTTATCACAACTTCACGGCCGTGGTTTACGCCAAAACCTTGGATGCGCTCGATGAAGGGTTGGGACTAGTGGCTTCCTCTATTCGAACGCACGGTTTTTTATTGTTGCGCGAACGTTTGCATCTTAATTCGGCCTGGGCAGGAACGTTGCCGGGTCAATGGGGCGAGTTGGTGCGTTGGCATTTTATCAATACCGCCAACTGGTCCGATTTATGTCCCATTCGTTCTCATGCCAATGGTGAACGAGAAAACGTTTACCTAGCACAACAAACAAGTCGTCCTGCCCCAGCGCTTACTTTATTTAATACACCCACGGGCAGCCCTTATTACTTTAATGTGCATCACCACGATTTGGCTCACGCCTTTGTGGTGGGCCCATCGCGCAGCGGTAAATCCGTATGGGTTAATTTTGTGCTCAGTCAGTTTCAAAAATACCATCCTGTACGCACCATTATTTTTGATAAAGACCGCTCATGTCGCATTCCCACCTTGCTGCAAGGCGGACAATGTATTGATGTGTCCGATGGACAGGTACGACTAAATCCACTGTTATTGGTTGCACAAGCGCACCATCATCAATGGTTGGCACAATGGATTGAGATCTTAATTACCGCGCGCGGCTATCACTTGGCAGCCGGTGATGACAACGCCCTGTGGCAAGCCATTGAAGGGTTGGCGGCCTTATCGCCCCATCTGCATCAACTCAAAAGCCTGCATGGTTTGTTGCCCCGTCACCTGAGTGCGGAACTAGAGCCTTGGTTGGCCGGTGGACCCATGGGTGGTTATTTTGATCAATTGGAAGACACTTTTACGTTAACCTCGTTTACATGCATTGAAATGGGCGCCGTGCTGCGCGACACTCGTGTGGCCAGAGCGTTTTTGGAATATGCCTTTTTTAGAGTGAGTGAAGCGCTCAATAGTGGGCAGGGCATTCCTACCTTAATTTACGTGGAGGAAGCCTGGTTTATGTTATCCGATCCGTACTTTTCAGCACGTATTCGCGATTGGCTAAAAACCATACCTAAAAAATTGGGTTCATTGATATTGGCTACGCAATCCTTAGACGATTTATCCAATTCAGAAATATTTTCTACCATTGCCGATAATATTCCCACCCGTGTTTTTTTACCCAATCGACAAGCCTTTGTGCATCGTGAACTGTACCGAAAACAATTTGGTTTGAATGATGCACAAATTCACCGTATTGAGCGTGCCATAGAAAAACGACATTACTACATCGAAACCCCGTCCGGCAGCCAACTGGTGGAGGCGGCCTTTCCGCAAGCGTTGCTGGGTTGGTTGCGTTCGGATGCCAAGGCGCAGGCGGTGTTTGATCGGCATTATCACTCAGCCCACCCAAATTGGGCCAGTGAGTATTTGTTAGAAATAGAGCGGGGTGTTTGATGAACGCGTTGCATCACCTGAGACCTGTATTATGTGTACGGCTACTGGCCATGCTAAGCCTCTCTTTGCTCGCGCTGGAGTGTTGGGGAATGGGCATCACTGTGTTCGACCCAGCCAATTACGCAGAAACTGCCGTCACGGCCGCCAACTCTATTCGCCAAACGGCACAAATGGTACAAGCCTATTTGTTGCAGGTTCAGCAATACATCATCGAATTACAAAACTTGCAAAAATTTCCACAAACCACATTCAATCAGACCTTAAATTCCTACAGCAGCGAACTCAGCACGGCACAGTCGTTATCGCAATCATTAACCACGTTGCTGAATCAACAAAACGGTGCGCAATCCACATTTAACACGCAGTTTCGCCAAATGGCGGCCATGGGCGTTACTCCCAGTGACTACATGAGTCGTGAGATGCAAATGGCTCAATACCGTGGACAAAGCCTGCAGACCGCTTTCCAGGGGCAGGTTGCTGCATTGCAAGGAGTAAATGATGCCTATGCGCGCGTGCTGTCGTTGCAAGAGCAAATTCCTGCCAGCAGTGGATTGCAACAAAGCTTTCAAACCGTTAACCAACATCTTAATTTAATGGCCGGGCAAAACGCGCAACTGATTGCACTCATGGCGGGTTCTCAGGCCAATGCCACGGCCAAAGCGCAAGATGAGGCGAGTGCCAATCAGATGGCGGGTGAAATCATTCAACAGCGTCGGCAGGAGGATGCGGCTAAGGTTCAGCAACTTCACCAGCAATTGCAGGGACAGGAATCCACTTTGGGTTGGGGCATTATGAGTACAGGGCGATAGGCCTTGACAACCGTCACCTTATCCCCCGCCATTATCGATCAGTTCGCACAGGCATTTTTGGAAGGAGGCCACGCATTAAATACCAGATTGGCGGATGTCTCGAACAGTTTATACGGATCTCTGTTACTGCTCACCTTGTCTTGGTTTGGCGTGAATGTGTTGTTGGAGTCCTTGGCTGGGGATAATCTCGGAAAAATCCTATCGCGCCTTCTGCGTTTTCTGTTTTTAGCCGGCTTGGTCGCGTGGTTTATGCAGTCTTACGACTTTATTTTTTACCAAGGTATTTATCAAGGATGCGAGGCATTGGTGACGGCCATTGCAGGTCCCAATGGCGATACGCAAGGCTTCTCCAGTGCCTGGAGCGTGTTCATGGACATCATCGTGACCGTTTGGGATTCCATTGCCGGCAGCCCCGATCGGTTCATCAGTGGCGCCACGCCACTGTCGTGGGCTTTTTGGGGGGCTTTGGGGGGCTGGATGGTGACGGTGTTGCTGCTCTTTGTGGCGCTTTGTGTGTTTATTGTGGCTTTGGCCATCCTGGCTGTTATTCACGTGATGGGCAGTGCATTGGCGGGCTTGGCTTTGGCCTTGGGGCCATTTTTTATTCCATGGCTGCTGTGGGATATCACCAAAGAATTCTTCATGTCCTGGGTGCGGTTTTTGTTTATCGCTTGTTTCTACCGTGTCATTTCTGTCACCGTTCTGGCCATGAGCAAGCCGGTCTTTATTCAGTTGCAACAATGGATAACGGCCAATGCCTCCACCTTAACCAACGCCAGTCCCACCGATTCCATGGCACTGGCGGTATTGTTGATCATTACGGCCTCCATCATGGCTTATTTGATGGGCCACGTGCCGCAGATTGCCGCAGCCCTAGTGGGGCATGCCCGCGTAGACACTGGTTTTGCCACCAGTTCCAGCCGCAGCATTCAATCGGGTATGAATAAGGCCAACGACTGGATGGGTAAGCAATTGCGCGCACAAAGCGCCAGAGAACGCCATTACGGAGATGAATAATGAAACGCCTACCTATGCCCGGACTGTCGTTTTCTCAACGCAAATGTTTGTTTGCAGCCCTAACCGAACGTGCCGCTTTGAATGCGTCCGGCCGCGAGGCTTTTTCAACCCCAGAGGCCTTGTCTCATACGGGTAGCGGACAGGTTTGGTGGGCGTTGATGATGGAGTTGCAAGATCGTCCCCTGATTACCGTGTTGGGTTTAATCGCCACCAGCAGCTATCTGTTGCTGTGGATCTATAAGCTGTTGCACCGTTTTTTTAGCACCCATCCTTAATCTTTTGCAGCAAGAACTTTAACCTCAGTAGTATTACGCGCTATCATGACGCCCTATGGATAGCGTCGATCTTGAAGTACTCAAAACCGTTAGCGCCTGGCAGCAAGAGGGCGCGGTCGTTACGCTGGCCACCTTGGTGCGCACCTGGGGTTCGGCGCCGCGTCCCTCTGGGGCCTTGCTGGCCCTCACTTCGGATGGCCGCTTGGTGGGCTCACTCTCTGGCGGTTGTATTGAAAATGATTTGCTGGAACGCGTGCAACAACACCCCATTGCCCATCCCGAAAAACGCACATATGGCGTAAGCGCAGAACAGGCGGCACGTTTTGGCCTGCCCTGTGGCGGCCGCTTGGAAGTGGTGTTAGAGCCCTTGCATGCCGAAAGCGGTATTGATGAATTACTGCAAGCTGTCTCCAAGCAACTGGTGGTAGCGCGCGAATTAAACCTCACCACAGGTGCGGCGCATGTCATGCCCGCCAACCGGTCTGATGCTCTGCTGTGTACCGACACACTGTTGCGCACCATCCACGGACCGCGCTGGCGACTGTTAATGATTGGTGCTGGGCAGGTCAGCGGCTATTTGGCCGAAATGGCGTTGGCTTTAGATTATCAAGTGTTTATTTGTGATCCGCGTCCTGAATTTCAAAAGTCGTGGCGCTTGCACCACGTCTTGATCGACAGTGCGATGCCTGATGATTTTATCGTGGCGCTAAAACCCGACCCCCATACGGCCATCGTGGCATTGACGCACGATTTAAAACAAGATGATTTGGCGCTTATAGAAGCCTTAAAATCCCCTGCGTTTTATGTGGGCGCCATAGGTTCGCGTGCCACACAAATAGCACGCCACGAACGTTTGGCTTTATTTGATTTAAGCGTTGAACAGCGCGCAGCGTTGCACGGTCCTGCCGGGTTACCCATTGGCAGCCGTACGCCTCCGGAAATAGCCATATCCATATTGGCAGAGCTCACTGCCATCCGCAACGGCATTATTCTAGGGCGCGAGGACAGCCAAACCATAGGCTTGCCACCACCTCAATTATGATCGTGGGAATTTTGTTGGCTGCAGGGCAGAGTTCACGCTTTGGCAGCAACAAATTACTGCATGCATTAGAAGGCGTGCCGCTGGTGGTGCGTGCCGCTCAATGCTTGGTCTCGTTGCAGCGCACTGTGGTGGTCGTGCCTGACGAATCCTCCCCTCTTGGCGCCGTTTTGCAACAAAACCCCATAGATGTCTCGCGCTTCAATTTAACAGTGGTGTCTGTAAGTTCTGCTGGCTTGGGGTTAGTAAGCATGGGGTCTGACCCCCCCAGGGGTCAGACCCCATGCTTACTAACCCCAAGCCAGTCGCTCAGTTTGCGCAGCGGTCTTATGGGTAGCGCGGACGCTGCAGGCTGGATCGTTGTCTTGGGTGATATGCCTTGGGTACAACCCGCCACCGTGGCGGCGCTGCGAGAAGCCTTGGAGCAGGGGGCGCATATTGTGGTGCCGCGTTATCAGGGGTCACGGGGTAATCCGGTGGGATTTTCTCGACGCTATTGGAATGAGCTTATGGCGCTGCAAGGTGACGAAGGGGCGCGCTCACTGTTACAACGCCATGTCCTAAACATTACTTGGGTGGATGTAGAGGATAAAGGTATTTTGCAGGACGTGGACTTACTTGCTGACGTATTTCAAAACAGTTAAGGCCACACCTGCAAAACATGCTCGGGCGTGAGCTGCTCTAAACAATTTAAATGACCCAAGGGGCATTCACGTTGAAAACAGGGGCTGCAGGACAAACCCAAGCGCACCACATGTGCCTGATTGGATAGGGGGGGTGTGAATTCTGGACTGGAAGAACCAAACACGGCCACCAAGGGGCGATTTAGAGCGGCGGCCACATGCATCAACCCTGAGTCATTGCTCACCACACGCTGGCTCAAGGCCATCAAATCCACCGCTTCTGCAAGAGAAGTTTTGCCGCATAGGTTGTGAATGGGGCCCACTAACCCATCCATCACTGCCTGTGCTACGGGGCTATCTTTAGGGGAACCCATTAACCAAATTTGAAATCCCTGAGCCAGCCACGTGCGTGCCAAGGTGGCAAAGTGTCGTGCAGGCCAGCGCTTGGCGATGCCATATTCAGCGCCTGGACATAACACTGCGATGGGCAGCTGGGTTGAAAGATTTAGGCGTTGCAACGCCAACGCTTGTGTCGCAGGCTCTGCCACCAATTGGGGCGTAGGCACTGGACGCGCCAGGGGCGCATCAGCGGCAAGCGCCAGTGAAGCAAAACGTTCCACCATCAAGGGCAGCGCTGTTTTATTCAATACCCGCACATCGTTTAATAATCCCTTGCGCCATTCACCCACCATTCCCGTGCGCAGTGGAATGCTGGCAAAGTACGGTACTAAGGCGGATTTAAATGAGTTGGGTAATACGATGGCTTGGTTGTACTGCTGTTGCGATAACAATCGCCCCAACCTCCAGCGTGCCAACAAACCCAATTCACCATGCTTGAATGGACTGTCAATAATGCGCGTTACTGCGGGCATGCGGGCCAATACCCCCTGCGTAAAAGCAGGAGCCAATACATGAATTTCAGGTTGGGGGGTGCGTGCGGCCAGTGCGGCCAGCAAGGGTTGTGACAGTACGGCGTCGCCCACCCAGGCGGCGCCGACTATAAGAATGCGTGAGCTCAATGCCCGCCGCGGGGCGCGTCGCCCTTTAATTCATAGCGCGTGCCGCAGTAAGGGCATTGCGCATGACCGGTGCGGGCCACATCTAAAAACACTCTGGGGTGCGTGTCCCACAGCTTCACCGCAGGTTGCGGGCAGTGCAGGGGCAGATCTTGCGCCGTCACTGCGACAATTTTTTGATCTAATTGAGCAAGGTCTGACATTATTTAAGCTCCTGTGAGGGTTAACCAATCCTGATGTTGAGGCGAGCGGCCTTTCACACAATCAAAATACAGTGATTGCAAGCGCGTGGTGATGGGGCCGCGGCTGCCTGTACCGATGATACGATTATCCACTTCACGAATGGGGGTCACTTCAGCAGCGGTACCTGTAAAGAAGGCTTCATCCGCGCTATAGAGCTCGTCGCGTGAAATGCGGCGCTCCAAAACCGTAAGGCCTTCTTCCGCCGCCAACTGAAAAATGCAATCGCGTGTGATGCCCTCTAGTGCGCTAGAAAGATCGGGGGTTGAGAGGATGCCGCGTTTAATGATGAATATATTTTCACCAGAGCCTTCCGCCACAAAACCATCCACATCCAACAATAGGGCTTCATCGTAACCGTCGGTGGTGGCTTCGTTGTTGGCCAAGATGGAGTTCATGTAATTGCCACTGGCCTTGGCCTTGGTCATGGTGATATTGGGGTGATGGCGGGTAAACGAGGATGTTTTGACGCGAATACCTTGCTCCAAGGCTGCTTCACCCAAATAAGCACCCCAAGGCCAGGCGGCGATGATGACGTGGGTTTTGGCGCCCCGTGGAGAAACGCCCATTTTTTCTGAGCCCAAGAAAGCCAAGGGACGGATATAGCATTCTTCCAATTGATTGGTCGCTACGGTCTCCATCTGCGCCTTCATTAAGACCTCTAATGTGTAGGGCATGGGCATTTGCAGGATATGGGCCGAACGCAGCAAGCGTTCTGTATGCTCGCGCAGCCGGAAAATTGCAGTTCCACGCGAGGTTTTATAGGCGCGCACACCCTCAAATACGGCCAAGCCATAATGCAGGGAATGGGTTAATACGTGGGTCGTGGCGTCTCGCCAGTTGATCAGTTGGCCGTCTTGCCAGATCACCCCGTCCCGGTCGGACATTGACATTGTCGTGCTCCATTCTCTAAAACAAACAGTTTAGCGGATGTTGGGGGTGGCTACAAAGGCGATATAATCCTAAGGTTATGAATCATTTCCTTACAGTCCTGCGCCATTCCCGCCGCCTATTGCTATGGGTCAGCCTCTTTTTGACAGTTTTAGTCCTGTTTGGATGGCTGGTATTGCAATTTACGGTCCTCAATGATGTGGGTCGTTATCGTCCACAGGTCATAGAGGCACTGAGTAAGGCCATAGGCACTCGGGTAGAGATTGGTCAGCTAAACTCCACCGGAATAGGTCTTCTGCCGACTCTATCCATGGACCAGATTACGATTTATGACCCACAAGGCAAGCCCGGTTTGGCGTTGGACCATGTACAGGGGCGCTTATCCTTATGGGGCCTGTTGCGCGGTCGTCTGGATCTTAGCACGCTGATTATTAATGAACCCACATTGACCTTGCGCCGTACCCCCGATGGTTTGTTGCTGCTCTCCGGCATCCCCCTACCGCGCAATCAAGAGGGGCCCAGTAGTTTTCTGGATTGGCTGCTCAACCAAGGCGAAATTCAGATTACCCATGCGCGGATCACCTGGTTTGATGATCAGTTGGCAGCCGCCCCCTTGGTCTTGCAAAATGGACAGATTCGTATTCGCAACAGCGGTAACCGGCATCGCGTGGAGGCAGATTTCGATCCACCAGACGCCTTGGCCACGCATACGCACCTAGAAGCCGATTTTAATGGCAGTGACATTACTACCTTTGCCGATTGGCGCGGCAAAGCTGTGGTTCATGCCGAACGCATAGATGCGGCAGCCCTAAAACCTTGGTTGCCACAGTTGGGTTTGATTGAGCGTGCCTATGGCACTGTCACAGCCACAATAAGGGCCAGAGAACAACAGCAGTGGGGCGTGGATATAGAGACCGACCTGCGCCAGGTGATCGTGCATGTGGACCCGCACTTTGCAGCCTTGCAATTTGATCATCTTAAAGGGCAACTGGGCTTTATGCATGTAACAGGTGGTTATGAGGTGTCGGCGCATCACCTAAGCTGCGAAGGAGTTTGCAGTATTCACATCCCCCAACCTTTGGAAGCGCGCTTTCTCAATACGCAAAAAGGGGGTGTTTTAACTGTTAATCAATTGAGCGCAGCGCAAGCCTCTGGAGTGCTGGATTTGTTGCCCTTGAGCGCTGTGCAACGCACACAATGGAATAACGCGGGACCTAAAGGTGTGGCAAGCAAACTGTCGCTGGGCTGGAATGGTCCCTTGGAATCCATGAGCGCTTTGTCGGTGCAAGTCGATTTGGTGGGTTTTTCTGTCAACGCATTCAATGGATGGCCTGCCATTCACAACTTTACCGGGCATTTGGCCAGTAACCCACAAGGCGGGGCGCTAAAAGGTCACGGTGATCTGATTACGCTAAACGCACCCACAGTGTTTCCAACTGCCTTGGACTTTCAAAGTTATACCGTCGATGCAGGTTGGGCTGTACAGGGCGCTAATACACACCTAACCGTAACACGATTAGAGGTAGCCAATGCTGATGCAGCCGGCTACGTGACAGGTGCTGTCACCATAGGTCCCGATGGGCCAGGCGAGAGCGCTTTAAGCGGGGAACTGCAACGTGCGCAAGTGGCCGCCGTGTGGCGTTATTTGCCCATAGGGATATCTGATGATGCACGTGTTTGGTTGCATCAATCGTTGCAAGGCGGTATAGGGCAACATGTCACCTTTCAGATGAAAGGGGATTTGCAAAAATTTCCCTTCCCGCATGATAAGGGCGGGGTGTTCAGAGTATCGGCCGATATAGTGGATGCACAGTTGCGCTACGATCCCGCTTGGCCGGTGATTACGGGCATTCGCGGTACGTTGTCTTTGCGCGGTGAGCAGTTGACCATCGAGGCTGTGGATGGGGTTACCTTAAATTCACATATTCGCTCTGCCCATGCACGCATCCCAGATCTCACACAAGGTGATGAGCATTTATATGTACAAGGTGAACTAGACGGCACGCTCTCGGATGCCTTGGGTTTTATTGTTAAAAGCCCGGTGGCCGGTTACATCCATCACGTGTCCGATGCTATTCAGGGTGTGGGGGCTGGTCACTTAGCACTGGACTTACACGTACCCTTGCGCCATGCCGATACCACCACGGTTAAGGGGGATTATCAATTTCAAGATTCCAAAATTGATGGTACTGGTGTGGGCATTCCGCCCATCATGCAGGTTACCGGCCACCTGTTGTTTACTGAGCGAGGTGTTTCATCGCAAGCCTTAAGCGGCACTATTTTGGCAGGTCCCGCCCATTTTGCCTTAAACACTCTGCCCAATGGCGACATCACCTTAGAGGCCGATGGGACGGGAGATATGGCGAAACTCATTCAGGTGTATCACGAACCCATATTGGCTGATGTGTCGGGCAAAGAAGCATGGCAAGGACATTTTCGTTTTACAGCCAAGACCACAGAGTTGACGGTGGATTCCAAAGTGGCTTATCTGGGCGAGCCTGTGAACGTGCATCTTGGAACATTGCAAGACGGTACTGTTGATTTAACCCTAAAGGGGCGTAGTTCAGCAGCTGCTCTAACGCGCCGTTATCCCAATGGTCCATTTAAGTTGTTAGACAGCCCTCTGGATTGGAATGGCCATGTGGCCCTGCGTTCAGAGCATAACGATGTCAGCTTCTCTGGTGCCGCCTTGGTGCTGCAAGAACCTGCCACGGTATTGATTACAGGGTCATCCCCTGGGATTATTGTGGCCAACGCGTCGGGCCATGCCAATGTGACCAATGTGCGTCGCTTGGGTTATGGTTGGGTTACTGATCATGCCAAAGGCGGTTTTGCTTGGGCAGCACGCATCGAGCAGCAGGGAGATCAAATGCGCAGCATGCTCACTTCATCATTGGTGGGAGTGAGTATCGATTTACCTGCCCCGTTCAATAAGCGGCCCCGTGAAAACCTATCCCTGCAGGTGCGTACAGAATCCACGGACAATGGCTTGACCCACGTGAATGGAGTGTTGGGTAATTGGTTGGGTGCAGAAGCTTGGGCCACCAATACACCGAAAGGGGTTATGCAAGTTCTGCGCGGTGTTGTGAATATAGGCGGGCCTGTTAAGGCCGTTGCTGGCGAGGGCTTTGCCCTCACCGGTCGTCTGGCACATGCCGATCTTAGCGCGTGGCAAAAATTAATGGAGGCAAAACCGGGTGCTGCTAAGGAAACGTCTTCTTTTGGACCCATCAGTCGCGTGGATATGACCTTGGAAGACGTGCGCTGGGCAGGCCGCACTTGGGGACTTCATCAAATAAAAGCCAACCAAGAAGGCGATCATTGGAATGTGCAAAGCAGGGGCTCTGAAGTGGAGGGCGATCTGACTTGGACTGCTGCTGAAAACGGTCGTCTGAAGGGCCATTTCACACGCCTCACTGTTCCACCCGCGGGCCCCTCCGCGGGGGTTATTGAGCCCAGCTCGGATATACAAGAGCAAAATATGCCCAATGTGGATGTCAGCGTGGATCAATTCAGCGCCATAGGAAAAACCATGGGCCGCTTACAACTGGTGGGTCTGCGCGAAGGCGTGGTTTGGCGCGTGGAACGCATATCGGTCACCACGCCAGATGCCACCATTGAGGGCGACGGGCGCTGGATGGGCGGCGTTGCCACGCAAACACAATTTAATGTACGGCTTAAGGCCACTGATTTGGGAAAATTCCTCAATAATTTGGGGTACCCAAAAACCTTGGTGCACACCAAGGGCGATGTGCGCGGCCAGCTTTCCTGGCGCGGTAACCCCACGGATTTTGCTATAAATAAAACCGCAGGCATGATCACCTTAGATTTACACGACGGTCAGTTTTCAAAAGTAGAGCCCGGTGGCGCCGGACGGTTGATGGGGCTGTTAAGTTTGCAGGCTTTGCCGCGGCGCATCACCTTAGACTTTCATGATTTCTTTTCGGATGGTTTTGGTTTTGATTCCCTCACTGGAAATTTTGTCATGGATCATGGCGTGCTCAGTACCCGTGACTTTGATATGACTGGCCCGGCAGCGCGCGTATTGTTATCGGGCAAAATTAATATTCCTGAAGAAACCACGCAAATGCGTGCACGGGTGTCCCCTGATGTGGGCAGTAGCGTGTCTTTAGCCACCACCTTAATTGGCGGGCCGGTAGCAGGCGCCACCTCTTACCTACTGCAGAAATTGTTAAAGAACCCATTGGATAAAGCCTTAACTTATGAATATTCCATTGACGGTGGCTGGGATGATCCGCTGATTCAGTCGGTCAGTGCGGCCACTACAGCTGCACCTGTTAATCATGCTACTCCGAACAACCCTGAGACACGTTAAGAGGTCTGTGATGAGCGTTTCCCCTAAAAAAATTGATTCAGGATTTGGTAAAGCACGTCCTTTGCCGGGCAGTTTTCGCGTGGCAGCCATTCAGATGGCCTCAGGCCCTAATGTGGGCGCAAATCTATCTGAAGCCGGTCGACTCATTAAAATGGCGGCAGATCAAGGTGCTTCTATTGTGGCATTACCAGAATATTTCGCCATTATGGGCATGCGTGAAACAGATAAAATTAACGCAGCGGAAGATTTTGGCAAAGGCCCCATCCAAGAATTTCTGGCACGTGCCGCGGTGCGTTATGGTGTATGGATTGTGGGCGGCTCGGTGCCGATTAAAACGGTTAAGGGGTCAGTTAAGGGGTCAGACCCCTTAACGGGGTCTGACCCCAAAAAAATTCGCAACAGTTGCCTGGTGTTTAATAACGAAGGCCATTGCGTAGCCCGTTACGACAAAATTCATTTGTTTGGCTTTAGGCGGGGCGCCGAGCATTACGAAGAAGAAAAAACCATTCAACCGGGCGATGAAGTAGTGGCTTTCGACAGTCCCTTCGGTCGTATTGGCCTATCCATCTGCTACGACCTGCGCTTTCCCGAGCTCTATCGTGCCATGGGTCCGGTGGATTTAATTTTTATCCCCTCAGCCTTTACCGAGACCACAGGCCGCGCCCATTGGGAAACACTGATCCGTGCACGTGCCATTGAAAACCTGGCCTATGTGGTGGCGCCCGCGCAAGGGGGCTATCACAAGAACGGTCGTGAAACCCATGGCTCCAGTATGATTGTGGACCCTTGGGGCGTGGTTCTCGACCAATTGCCGCGCGGGTCTGGCATTGTCATCGCTGGTGTAAACCCCATTCACTTGGCTGATTTGCGCTTAAGCTTACCCGCCCTCACACACCGCACCTTGGGGTTAACCGCCCCCAAGAAACCAAAATAGGAAACACTTAATGCCCAGTACCGCCATTGACATCGCCCAGACCACGCTGCTTAGCCCCTACGGTTTAGACAGCGCTCATTTGGAGCGCATTTTCGGTCAGATGATGACCCATGATGTGGATTACGCCGATCTGTATTTTCAATACAGCCGTATGGAAGGTTGGAGCTTGGAGGAAGGGCAGGTAAAGTCCGGCTCGTTTCATATCGAGCAAGGAGTGGGCGTGCGCGCAGTGAGTGGTGAGCGCACGGCATTTGCTTATTCCGATGACATTAATCTGCATTCATTACAGCAAGCCGCTCTGGCCACGCGCGCCATTGGTCGCGCGGGGCAAGAGGCCGCACAACGGGTGCTGCGCGTCAGCCCGATTACTGCGCAACTGTATGTGCCACATGATCCATTGGCTACCCTGGCTGATGCTGAAAAAGTTCAACTCTTGGAGCGCCTTGAGGGATATGCCAAAGCACTGGATCCACGTGTTACACAAGTGATGGCATCCTTGGCGGGCGAGTTTGAAGTGATTTTGGTAGCGCGCAGCGATGGGCAACTCAGCGCCGATATTCGCCCTCTGGTACGGGTGTCCATTCAAGTCATTGCCGAGCAAGGCGGCGTGCGCGAGCAAGGCTCGGCTGGCGGTGGCGGGCGACATGGTTATGAATATTTTACCGAAGCGCAATTGCGCGATTACGCCGCGCAAGCGGTGCACCAAGCGGTAACCAACTTGGACGCGCGTCCGGCACCCGCAGGTACCATGACTGTGGTGTTGGGATCGGGTTGGCCGGGCATTTTGTTGCATGAAGCCATTGGTCATGGACTGGAAGGCGACTTTAACCGTAAGGGCAGTTCGGCTTTTGCCGGCCGTATCGGCGAGCGCGTGGCCGCACCGGGTGTAACGGTACGCGATGATGGCACTTTGCCCAATCGCCGGGGTTCACTGACCCGCGATGATGAGGGCAACCCCACGCAATGCACCACCTTAATTGAAGACGGTATTTTGAAAGGGTATATGCAAGACACCCTCAACGCTCGTTTAATGAAAATGCCTATAACAGGTAACGCGCGACGTGAATCCTTTGCCCATATCCCCATGCCGCGAATGACCAACACCTATATGTTGAATGGTAACCGCCCCCCAGAAGAAATAATCGCTTCCGTGAAGAACGGTCTGTATGCAGTTAACTTTGGAGGTGGGCAAGTGGACATCACAAGTGGTAAGTTTGTTTTTTCAGCAGCCGAAGCTTGGTTAATTGAAAATGGCAAGCTCACCACGCCTGTAAAAGGCGCCACCTTAATTGGTAATGGCCCGGATGTACTGACGCGCGTTTCTATGATTGGCAATGATATGGCGCTAGACCCCGGCGTAGGGGTATGCGGCAAGGAAGGGCAGAGCGTTCCTGTGGGTGTGGGGCAGCCCACATTGAAGATTGATTCTCTAACAGTGGGCGGCACGGCTTAGGTCTGTTAAAATTATCCGTTTAATTATTTTGAAGCACTGGCATGAGGCCTAATAGCTGTCTATGAACATCCAAACACATAAAATTGACGACGTGCGGGTTCGCGAAATTAAAGAACTGAACCCCCCAGTAAAGTTGTTGGAAGAATTCCCGCTGTCTGAGGCCGCAGCTCAGGTGGTGTATGACGCGCGTCGTGCTGTGCACGCTATTTTGCACGATGAAGACGATCGATTGGTGGTGATTGTGGGGCCTTGCTCTATTCACGACCCAAAGGCTGCGTTGGAATACGCAACGCGCCTGAACGTATTAAAGGCACAATGGGCCAATGAATTATTGGTGGTGATGCGGGTGTATTTCGAAAAACCCCGCACCACTGTGGGTTGGAAAGGATTGATTAATGACCCCCATCTGGATGGCAGCTTTCATATCAACGAGGGGTTAAGCTTAGCGCGCGGCTTGCTGCTGGACATCAACCAAATGGGTATGCCCGCTGGCACGGAGTTTCTCGATTTAATCACCCCACAATATTATGCTGATTTGATTAGCTGGGGCGCTATTGGTGCCCGCACCACAGAAAGCCAAGTGCATCGTGAACTGGCTTCCGGATTATCCTGCCCCGTTGGTTTTAAGAATGGCACCGATGGCAATTTGCGCATTGCAGTGGATGCTATTCGCGCTGCCCAACAACCCCATCACTTTTTATCAGTAACCAAAGCGGGCCATTCCGCAATTGTGGCCACTAACGGCAACAACGATTGCCATGTTATTTTGCGCGGCGGTAAATCCACTAATTTTGACGCGGCCAGCGTGGACGTGGCCTGCGCTGAATTAACCGCAGCCCAATTACAACCCAAGGTGATGATTGATTTTAGTCACGCCAACAGCCTAAAAGACGCACAGAAACAGTTGTTGGTGGCGCGCGATGTGGCCAATCAATTGATGGCTGGCGAAAAACGCATTATGGGCGTGATGATTGAAAGCCATATTCAGGGCGGCCGGCAAGATTTGGTGAAGGGTGGCGCCTTGGAATACGGCAAGAGTATTACCGATGCCTGCATTTCGTTTGAAGACACAGTCACTGCATTGTCTATTTTGGGTGAAGCGGTGCGCCGTCGTCGCGGCGCCTAATCTGATTGAGGAGGGGTAGAGATGTCTGAAGGATTTCACGTACATGGTGCCCATGATCATGAAGTAGAGCATGCGGCCGAACACGGACCCGGATTAGGCCAACAAGTGGCTATTTTTACCGCCCTCTTGGCCACCGTGGGCGCGGTGGTTAGTTTTTTGGGTGGCAGTGCGCAAAACGAAGCGCTCTTTCATAAGAATGGTGCGGTGTTGTACAAAGCACATGCCAGTGATCAATGGAGCTTTTATCAAGCCAAAAGCACCAAGGGCCATATTATGGGGATGGCGGCTGAGTTGGCGCCAAAAGATAAGCAATCCCATTACCGGGATGAAGCGGCGCGCTACGACAAAGAAAAAGCCGAGATTAAAGCCAAGGCTGAGGCCTTAGAAGAGAAATCAAAACATGAAGATGAGTTGGCTGAAAAAGCCTTTCATCCGCATCATCTGCTGGCTCTGGCCATGACCTTTATTCAAGTGGCCATTGCGTTGGCATCCATTACCGTATTAACCAAGCGCCGTTGGTTATTGGTGCCTGCTGTGTTGGGTGCTGTAACCGGCATTACACTGTCTGTATGGGCCTATTTGTGACGTCCGGGTTGCCACAACACATCGGGCACATTGACGTGACGATTTAAGTGGCGCGCCAACACAAACAACAGATCAGACAAACGGTTTAAGTACAGATGCATCGCTATGGCCATTGGTTCTGAGTGGCTTAGGGCCACCAAACGGCGCTCCGCACGCCGACACACGGTGCGGGCGTGATGACAAAGCCCCGCTGCACGCGACCCCCCCGGTAAGATGAAGTTCTTCAAGGGCGGTAAATGTTCGTTCATGGCATCAATTTCTTTTTCCAACTCAGTGGCACGTGATTCTGCTACCACACGGTGACCGGGTATGCATATTTCCGCGCCCACATCGAACAGGTCATGTTGAATGTCGGTGAGTAGGGCGGAAGATTCTGCGGGCAAAGCCTCGCACAGCAACACCCCTATTAAGCTGTTTAGCTCATCCACGTCCCCCATGGTTTCTACACGCAAATGATCCTTACTGACCCGTGAGCCATCGCCCAATCCAGTGGTTCCATCGTCACCGGTGCGGGTGTAAATTTGTGTCAGCCGATTGCCCATAATGACCTATTAATAAATGGTGGTTAGCGATGCAGTGCTTTGATGGCTTATAATGCACCTTTACCTCTTCAGGCTGCAACCCCAGAGCCTTATTTATTGTATGAAAACAGTGTTTCTTGAATTTGAACAGCCGATTGGTGAGCTGGAAGCAAAGATTGAAGAGCTGCGCTTTGTGCAGGAAGATTCGGCTGTGGATATTTCGCAAGAAATTGACCGTCTGAAGAAAAAAAGCGTAACGCTCACCAAAGACATCTACGCAGGACTTAAGGCTTGGCAAATTGCCCAAGTGGCCCGTCACAGCCAACGGCCCTATTTGCTCGATTACATTGAAGCCATTTTTACCGACTTTGAAGAATTGCATGGTGATCGCGCCTTTGCCGATGATCCGGCTATTGTGGGTGGAATGGCTCGATTTGGCGGCCGGCCGGTGATGATTATTGGCCATCAAAAAGGCCGTGATACCAAGGACCGTATTTATCGCAACTTTGGTCAGGCGCGCCCTGAGGGCTATCGCAAAGCTCTGCGCTTGATGCGTTTGGCCGAAAAATTTAGCCTGCCCATTTTTACTTTCATCGATACTCCCGGCGCCTATCCGGGTATTGATGCAGAAGAGCGCAGTCAATCTGAAGCCATTGGACGCAACCTGTATGAAATGGCGGCACTGAAAACACCGATTATCAGCACCGTTATTGGCGAGGGCGGTTCCGGTGGGGCGCTGGCCATTGCCGTGGGGGATGCCACGCTTATTTTGCAGTACTCCATTTACTCTGTTATTTCTCCGGAAGGTTGTGCTGCCATTTTGTGGAAAACAGCGGATAAAACCAGTGAGGCCGCGGAAACCTTAGGCATTACTGCCACGCGTCTGAAAGCCTTGGGGTTGGTGGATAAAATTATTCCAGAACCCTTGGGGGGCGCTCACCGCGACCCGCAAACCATGGCGCAATCCCTGCGCCGTGCATTGCAAGATACCCTCAAACAAATCGATGGCTTGTCTGTGGATGAATTGCTGGCCCGTCGTTTTGATCGTTTAATGGGCTATGGAAAATTTAAGGAAACAGAACCCAATTAGTCCGCTCACGGAGGTTTTAAAAACCCTCCGTGAAACGGTGCCTCCCGGTTCCAGTCTGTGTGTGGGGGTCAGTGGTGGTCTGGATTCCATGGTTCTGTTGCACGCACTGATTCCCTTATCCGTGCAATTCCCTTTTCGTTTAAGCGCCGTACACATTAACCACCAGCTGCATCCCGAAGCCCGGCAATGGCAACAATTGGTAGAAGACACCTGTGCTGCGTGGAAGATTACGTGCACTACTCAAGGGGTGTCCGTGGACCGCAAAGACCCGGATGGGCTGGAAGCGGCTGCACGGCGTGCCCGCTATGCGGTGTTTGGTGCCATGGATGCTGACTTTATTGTGTTAGCGCATCATCAAGACGATCAAGCAGAAACACTGCTCACCCAATTGCTGCGCGGTGCAGGCTTGCCCGGTCTGTCTGCCATGCCCACGGATCGACCTTTTGCCGTGTTTCAAGCCCGTCCACAGCTGTTGCGACCGTTACTCAATTGTTCCCGTAAGGCTCTAACCGCCTACGCACAAAACCAGGGCCTGCGCTGGGTGGATGATTCCTCCAATCAAGATGTGGCGCATGTGCGAAATTATTTGCGCCACGCGCTTTCCCCCGTTCTGGATCTTCGTTTTCCGGCTTGGCGTGCCACGCTCGCGCGCAGCGCTCATCATTTTGCGGATGCGCAAACGCTGCTCAATGAACGAGCAGAAGAGGATTTCGCAGTCTGTGGTCAAACAGAGGGGTTACGAGTGGCGGATGTGCTGGCCTTGGGGCCACGACGTGCGGCCAACCTGTTGCGTTGGTGGTTAAAAGCGCAGGGCGCGCCGGCTTGCCACAGCGAGCAACTGGCCCAATGGCTGATGCAATCCGCAGCTCCGGCGGACCGCATGCCTGAATTGGCTTGGGGTGGCTGGACGTTGAATCGTTTCGAGGGCTTATGGCAATTGCGCCGGTCTTTGGATAAACATTGGACGCCGCTTGAATTAGAGCGTTGGCCCACGCAAGACCTCATCATTCCGCAGGCTGGGGTATTGCACCAAAAGGCCGTGCAAGGGCAGGGTGTTTTGCAGGCTGCTCTGCAAGCTGGCCACATTCGGGTGCGGCGCCGTCAGGGCGGCGAGCGTCTGCGTCCCCATGCGGATCGCCCCTCGCGCAGTTTGCGCAATTTACTGCAAGAGGCCCATCTGCCTCCATGGTATCGGGCGGCCTTACCCTTGGTTTTTAAGGGGGATACGCTTATTTGCGTGCCCGGAGTCGCCGTTGACGTGGCTTTTCAGGCAAGACCTGGGGAAGCTGGGCTGGAATTGCATTGGCAGCCCCCGCAAGGACCAACCCCACAAGCCTAGGCTGGGCATGCTAAAATTGACTGTTTAGTGACCCTTTTTATGTGGAGTGTTGACATGTCAGTTGAGCGTACCCTATCTATTATCAAGCCCGATGCCGTTGCCAAAAACGTGATTGGACAAATTATCACTCGTTTTGAAGGTGCCGGACTGAAGGTGGTTGCCGCCCGTATGGCGCGCCTGTCGCAAGCAGAAGCGGAAGGTTTTTATGCTGTTCATCGTGAGCGCCCATTCTTTAAGGACCTGGTGTCCTTCATGATTTCAGGCCCGGTGATGATTCAGGCGTTAGAGGGCGAAGGCGCGATTCTTAAAAATCGCGACTTAATGGGGGCAACAGACCCTAAAAAAGCGGCTCCGGGCACCATACGAGCTGATTTTGCCGACAGCATCGATGCCAATGCCGTGCATGGTTCGGACGCCCCTGAAACCGCTGCAGTGGAAATTGCCTATTTTTTCCCTGCTTTGAACGTGTACTCCCGTTAATTCGGAGCATTGTTGATGCCCGTTAATCTGTTGGGTTTAAACCGTGAGGCCCTCACTCAATTCCTTGAAGAATTGGGCGAGAAGCCTTTTCGCGCCCGGCAATTGATGAAATGGATTCACCAGTTTGGCGAATCCGACTTTAACCAAATGACGGACATAGCCAAATCTTTCCGGGAAAAGCTTGCCAGCATAGCCACCGTGCAAGTGCCCCGCCTGCTCTCTGAGCAGGTTTCGCAGGACGGCACGCGTAAATGGTTATTGGAATTGAGTCCGGGTAATGCCATTGAAACCGTGTTTATCCCCGAGGATGAACGCGGCACTTTGTGCATCTCCTCTCAAGTGGGTTGCGCCCTGGCTTGTACCTTCTGCTCCACCGGACGACAGGGGTTTAACCGCAACCTCACCATCGCTGAAATTATTGGGCAGGTGTGGTGGGCCAATCGCGCCTTGGGTCATGAAGCCAAGGGTGAGCGTGTCATAAGCAATGTGGTATTGATGGGCATGGGCGAGCCTTTGCTCAATTATGATGCGGTGGTGAACGCGCTGGATATTTTGTTGGACGATCACGGTTATGGTCTGTCGCGTCGTCGCGTAACGGTTTCCACATCAGGCGTGTTACCCGCTCTTGATCGCTTGCGCGAACGCGCACCCGTGGCCTTGGCGGTATCATTGCACGCTCCTACAGATGCTTTGCGCGATAGGTTGGTGCCCATCAATCAAAAGTACCCTTTAAAAGAACTAATGGCCGCTTGCAACCGTTACCTCGAAGTAGCCCCGCGCGATTTTGTCACCTTCGAATATGTCATGCTGGAAGGCGTTAATGATTCTGAAGCGCAAGCGCGTCAACTCATTGAATGTGTGAATGGCGTGTCTTGTAAATTTAATTTAATCCCCTTTAATCCATTTCCTGATTCTGGTTACCGTACCTCACGTCCTGAATCCGTACGGCGCTTCCGCGACATCTTGATGCAAGCCGGTTTTGTGGTAACCGTACGCAAAACCCGCGGTGAAGACATTGATGCCGCTTGCGGACAATTGGCCGGGCAGGTGGTGGATAGAAGTCAAAGACAAGCCAAGATGGCGGAGCGACACGCATGAGTGAAAATCGTCAAGAAGCGTTACCCCTAGAGGGCGCAGGAGCGCAGTTGTTGGCGTTACGTTTACAGATGGGTTTTAGCATTCACGACATCAGTTTGCAGTTGCGTTTTGGAGAACGCCAAATTAGCGCGCTTGAAGCCGGGAATTATGATGCCCTACCCGATATTAATATGGTGCGCGCTTTGGTGCGCAGTTACGCGCGTTTGCTAGGGGCCGATATGGCGCCTATTTTGCGTGCTTTAGAGAGCGAGCGTCCGGACTCAATTGTAAAGCCTTTGCAAATGCATAAGGTCGCTGTGCCCAGTCAAAATATTACTTTTTCTATTAATTCACGGCACTTAAACCGGCGTTGGGTGTTGGCTGCCGGCGCATTGTTGGCCCTTACTGTTGCTGCAGGTTTGTGGTGGTTTGTGGAAAGCAAGCCGCACAATGACACTGCTACACCCTTGGCTGAAACGCCCGCAGCTTCTGACGTAATGCCGGCCAATATTCCTGCACCGCCGCCCAATATCACTGTTCCCATGGCGCCGTTTAATGCACCCGCTCCCTTGGCGCAGCCCTATAGCAATGCTCCTTTGGGGCAGCCGGCCCCTAAACCCGGAATGAGTTATTAATTCATGATGCTCTCTGCCAGCGGCCTACCCCTGCGGCGCGCCTGCCACTCAGTTCTGGTGCGCGGCGTGGCCATAGGAGGCGGTGCGCCCATTGTGGTGCAATCTATGACCAACACCGACACGGTGGATGTGGCACGCACAGTGGCACAAGTGGCGGCATTATTTAAAGCCGGCTCTGAATTGGTGCGCATTACCGTAAACAGTCCCGAGGCAGCCGCTGCCGTGCCGCACGTTCGCGAACAATTAAACCTAATGGGCTTAGATGTTCCATTGGTGGGTGACTTCCATTACAACGGGCATAAATTACTAAGCGACTATCCCGACTGCGCCAGCGCGCTTGATAAGTATCGTATTAACCCTGGCAACGTGGGCTTAGGCTCGAAGCGCGACCATCAATTCGCCACCTTGATTGAATTGGCCTGTCGTTATAACAAGCCTGTGCGCATTGGTGTTAATTCCGGCAGCCTCGACCCCCTCGTGTTGTCGCGCTACATGGACGATAACGCGCGCTTGAGCGAACCGCAGCCCGTGGAAGCCGTAACACGTGCAGCGTTGGTGGCTTCTGCCTTAGAGAGCGCTGCAACCGCTGTGCAACTGGGATTGCCGCAGGACCGCATTATGCTGTCTTGCAAGGTGAGTGGTGTGCAGCAACTCATTGCCGTGTATCGCGATTTGGCACAGCGCTGCGACTATCCGCTGCATTTGGGACTAACCGAAGCGGGCATGGGCAGCAAAGGGATTGTGGCCTCCAGTGCGGCCATGGCTATTTTGCTGCAAGAGGGTATTGGCGACACCATTCGTGTGTCACTTACCCCAGAACCCAATGGCGATCGCACACGCGAAGTGCTGGTGGCGCAAGAATTGTTGCAAACCATGGGACTGCGCGCATTCGCACCCATGGTAACCGCGTGCCCTGGATGCGGACGCACCACCAGCACTGTTTTTCAGGAATTGGCACAAAACATTCAAGGTTTTTTGCGTGATGCGATGCCACGCTGGCGCGTCCAATACCCAGGTGCGGAATCACTGCATGTGGCCGTAATGGGCTGCGTGGTAAATGGGCCAGGGGAAAGCAAGTTGGCCGATATTGGCATTAGCCTGCCAGGTTCTGGTGAGTTTCCGGTGGCCCCTGTATATATGGATGGTGAAAAATATATCACCTTAAAGGGCGCGCATATCGCTGAAGAGTTTCAAGTGTTGGTAGAAAATTATGTAGAGCGTCGTTATGGCGATGCAGCCAAAAAGCGAGTTGGTTAGATGGCTGAAAAATTTCAAGCCGTACGCGGTATGAACGACATCCTTCCAGAGGAGGCGCGCGCTTGGGCATTTTTGGAAGGTGTGCTGCGCCACTGGTTGGGGCAATATGGTTACCTTGAGGTGCGCTCCCCTATATTAGAGAGCACCGCACTCTTCACGCGCTCCATTGGCGAAGTGACCGACATCGTAGAAAAAGAAATGTACAGCTTTGTGGACCGCTTAAATGGCGAAAATCTCACCTTGCGCCCCGAAGCCACGGCCGCTTGCGTGCGTTTGGCGGTACAACATAACGTGCTCTATCCCGGGCCTCAGCGCTTGTGGTACATGGGCCCCATGTTTCGCCATGAGCGCCCTCAAAAGGGTCGCTATCGTCAGTTTCATCAATGTGGCGCGGAGGCCTTGGGCTTCGCGGGTCCTGATATTGATGCTGAGCTGATTGTTATGACAGCACGCCTTTGGGCGTTGCTGGGTATTAAAGAAGTGGCATTAGAAATGAACAGCATTGGCAGCGCCGCCTGCCGTGCCCGTCACCGTGAAAAATTGATTGCCTACCTAGAAATGCATCGCAGCGAATTGGATGATGAGGGCGTGCGTCGCCTGCACTCCAACCCCTTGCGCATCTTAGACAGCAAGAATCCGGCTATGGCCCATATTATTGAATCGGCACCACGCCTGACGGATGACCTGGATGATGAATCCGCGCAACATTTTGAGCGCTTGCAATTTTTGTTGCGCAGCGCGGGCATTCCCTTTGTCCTCAACCATCGATTGGTACGCGGTTTGGATTACTACAACGGCACTGTGTTTGAATGGACTACACCGCTGTTGGGCGCACAAAGCACCATCTGCGCAGGCGGTCGTTATGATGGCCTGGTGGAACAATTGGGTGGTAAGCCCACACCGGCTTGTGGTTTTGCTTTTGGCATGGAGCGTTTATTGGCTTTGATACAAGAAACGCAATCCATCACTATTCCCGTCAGCGCGCCTGATGCCTATGTGGTGTATCAAGGGGAGGGCACGCAACCTGCCGCTTTTCTCGCCGCCGATGCGCTGCGTCAAGCGGGGTTGGCTACGGTGCTCTATTGCGGCGAAGGTGGTTTTAAAAACCAACTCAAACGGGCCGACAGCAGCGGTGCAGGGTATGCTGTTATTTTGGGTGAAGATGAAATTCGTAACCAGACTGTCAGCATTAAACCACTGCGCGGTCAGGGGCAACAACAAACCGTGTCGTTAACACACGCCATTCAACTACTGAAGCAGGAACGCACGCATGCTTGATCTTGAAGAGCAGGAAAAAATAGACATTCTTAAAGCCTGGTGGAAGCAATATGCCTCTTGGGTATGGGCTTTTGTCTTGGTTCTGGCGGTGTCTTATGCCAGCATGCAAGGTTGGCATTATTACCAACGGGGTCAAGCCGAAAAAGCTGGTGTCTTGTTTGATGCTGTGCGCGCTGCAGCGCGTGGCGGTGATGCGGCAGCAGCATTACAATCGGCCAAAGCTTTACAAGAAGCGCAACCAACCAGCCCCTTGGCCACACGGGCTGCACTGATTGCCGCTGCCGTTGGCCATGTGAAGGGTGATGATGTTGGTGCGCGCTTTGAATTGGAGTGGGTGATAGCGCACAGCAGCGAAGCACCTATGGTGGACTTGGCGCGCATCCGTGCGGCCGGCTTACTGGCGGATGAGAAAAAATTTGATGAAGCCTTAAAATTGTTAGACGCCAATCATGACCCGGCTTTCGTGGCCCTTACGGCGGATCGTCGTGGGGACATCCTCACAGCGCAAGGAAAGTGGAGCGAAGCTCGTGCGGCCTATCAAACCGCCATGGACCGCTCGCCAGCGACCGGCGTGCTAAAGCAATTGGATGCCTATAAGCGCGATGCTCTAGGAGAATCCAAATGAGACATTTGATCAGCACAGGCCACCTGTGGCGCGGCCTTATGGTGGGTTCCGTGTTGGCCTTTCTGCTCATGGGTTGCGGGTCTGATCCGGTACCCGTAAGCCCGCTGCAGCCCTTAAAATCGTCACTACCTTTAAATGTAAAATGGAAGATCAGTCTGGGTCATCCATTAAACCCTGCGTTGGTGGGAGACGTGCTGTATGTGGCCAATGAAAGCGGTGAACTGAGTGCTTTGGATGCAAAATCAGGCAACAGTCTGTGGAGCGTTAAAACCAAGGAAAATTTTTCCGCTGGCGTGGGTTCTGGAAACGACTTATTGTTTTTAGGCACCAGAAAGGGTGAGGTGTTGGCCTACAGCATGAAGGGAGAATTGCGTTGGCGCAGCCAGCTCAGCAGTGAATTATCGGTTCCGCCCCATGCCACTGACGGTGTGGTGGTGGCGCGCACCCTAGATGGACATATTGTGGGTTTGGACGCTGTTGACGGAAAACGCCGCTGGTTAGTGGCGCGTCCCATGCCGGCCTTGGTGTTGCGTGGCGCAGGCGGAATTGTAACCAGTCGTGGCGCGGCCTTTGTCGGTCAGCCCGGTGGGCGTTTGCTGGCCATCGATATGGGGACGGGCAATGTGGGTTGGGAAGCGGCTGTGTCGTTACCCAAAGGAGCTACTGAACTAGAACGTGTTAGTGATGTGCTGGGCAACCCATTGCTGGGTGAGGCCGACGTCTGTGCAGCCAGCTACCAAGGAAAAACCGCTTGTTTTGACGCCAACAAAGGCACTCCTTTATGGGCTCACGAAACGGCCACCGTGGGGGGCATTGCAAGCTCTGGCAACAAAGTGTACGTGTCGGATGAAAAAGGTGTCGTGACAGCCTTTAACCGGATGAGCGGCACCGTGGCCTGGCGGGAAGAATCCTTGCAAGGACGTCACATCTCGGCACCAGGTGCCACAGAGGACTATGTGGTAGTGGGTGACATCGAGGGGATGGTGCATTTCCTGTCGCGCGTGGATGGCAGCGTATCAGGCCGCATTAAAACCGATGGCGAACCCATTACACAACAACCTCTGGCTTTGGGTGGCAACCTAATTTTAGTTCAAACCCGTGACGGCAAATTGTTTGCGCTGACACCTTAACGAATCTTTTAGGCGAATCCTGTCACCATGTTACCAACCGTAGCCATTGTGGGCCGCCCCAATGTGGGCAAGTCCACGCTCTTTAACCGCTTAACCAAATCGCGCGATGCACTGGTTGCTGATTTGCCAGGGTTGACCCGCGATCGCCATTATGGCCGTGCCGTAGCCGATGATATTGCCTATTTGGTTATTGACACCGGTGGCTTCGAACCCGTATCCGACGATGGCATTTTGGTGGAGATGGCGCGCCAAACTCTGCAGGCCATTGATGAAGCTGATCGCGTCATCTTCTTAACCGACGGCCGCTCCGGTCTTACGCCAGCAGATCATCTTATTGCAGAAGAGTTGCGGCGGCGCGGAAAAATTGTCGCCTTAGCGGTGAACAAAGTGGAAGGGATGCGCGTGGATGTGGTGACCGCAGAATTTCATGAACTGGGTTTGGGAATACCGCTCCCCATCTCTTCTGCGCACGGGGAAGGTATTGGTGACTTGGTTGAGCAGGTTTTGGCAGGCTTTCAGCCTGAACCTCCTGCAGAACCTGAAAAAGAAAAAATACCACGCATTGCCATTATCGGTCGCCCTAATGTGGGCAAATCTACTTTGGTGAATGAGTTGTTGGGTGAGGAGCGCATGATTGCCTTCGATCAACCGGGCACTACGCGCGACAGTATTGCAGTGGATTTTGAACGCAACGGCAAACGCTACGTTCTCATTGATACCGCAGGCCTGCGCCGGCGCGGTAAGGTGTTTGAGACTATTGAAAAGTTTTCCGTAATTAAAACCATGCAAGCGGTAGAAGATTGTAATGTGGTGGTGTTAACCCTCGATGCGCAACAAGATATTTCAGATCAGGATGCGCATATAGCAGGTTATGTGTTGAATGCTGGTCGCGCTGTGGTAGTGGCCGTAAATAAATGGGATGGCACGGACAATTACCGGCGTGAAATGGTGAAGAATGAGTTGTCGCGCAAACTGGGCTTTTTAAGCTTTGCCGACACCTTGTTTATTTCGGCTTTAACGGGTGCTGGGGTTAAGGCGGTGTTGCCCGCGGTGGATGCAGCTTATGGTGCGGCCATGTCGCGACTGCCCACACCCAAACTCACACGCGTCTTAATGGCGGCGGTGGTGCAGCATCAACCCCCCAAGGCAGGGCCGTTTCGACCCAAGCTGCGCTACGCCCACCAAGGAGGTCACAACCCTCCGATTGTGGTGGTGCATGGTTCTGCGGTGGCGCATGTGTCTGAATCGTATAAGCGTTATTTAGAGAACACCTTCCGTGAGGCCTTTAAATTGCGCGGCACGCCTTTGCGGGTGGAGTTTCGTCAGGGGCATAACCCCTTCGCGGACCGCAAGCCCAAACCGCTTACCGAGTCGGAAGAAAACCAAGCGCGACGCCAACGCCGACGCGGTCGAAAAATGTATGGCAAACGCTAATGCCGCGAGGCTTCTGGCAATTGCAGTGAAAATGCAGTAAAGTGAAACACTGTTTCATTTTTAATAATAATAAATTGGAGTATCACATGAGTATTAAAGGGCAATTATTACAAGACCCATTCTTAAATGCTTTGCGCAAAGAGCATATTCCCGTCTCTATCTACTTGGTCAACGGTATTAAATTGCAGGGTCAAGTAGAATCCTTTGACCAATACGTGGTGTTGCTTAAAAATACCACCACCCAAATGGTCTATAAGCACGCTATTTCGACGGTGGTGCCGGCACGTTCCGTGACTATGCCTTCTTCATCCGACGCTGCCGCTGAGGATTGATGGTGCAATGACGGATTCTGGCCCATTGACGGGCCGGGGTCGAAAATCCCCCCAAAGCCGACCGGTGGCTGTTGGCGCTCTAGAGCGTACCGATCGCGCCATAGGTTTACCCGATCACGCCTTATTGGTCAGTCTTGATCTGGGTCGCAATAACGCGGCCAATGACCTGGACGAATTACGGCTATTGGCGCAAAGTGCGGCCCTTACTGTAGTGGATGTGGTTGTGGGCAAACGGGCCAAACCCGATTCCGCCACCTTTGTGGGAAGCGGTAAGTTGCAAGAGATTGCCGATCGCGTTCACGCTGATCAGGTTGGTTTGGTCATTTTTAACCATGACATCTCTCCCGCCCAAGAGCGCAACCTAGAAAACGTCTTAGGATGCCGCGTGATTGATCGCACCAGCTTAATTTTGGATATTTTTGCACAACGCGCTCGCAGTCACGAGGGTCAGCTGCAGGTGGAGCTGGCGCAATTACAGCGCTTAGCGACTCGCCTGGTACGGGGTTGGACCCACTTAGAACGGCAAAAAGGAGGGATTGGCTTGCGCGGTCCGGGGGAAACCCAATTGGAAACCGATCGTCGCCTATTGGCCAAGCGGGTTAAAAGTCTTAAAGAGCGTTTGGAGAAGGTGCGGCGCAATCACCGCACACAGCGCCAGGCGCGCAGCCGTGCCGGGTTGCTGCGTGTATCGTTGGTGGGTTACACCAACGCCGGCAAATCCACCTTGTTTAATTGCTTAACGGGTGCGCAGTCCTATGCCGCGGATCAACTCTTTGCCACTCTAGACACCACTACGCGTAAGTTCTACCTTAACCCTCAGGAGAGTGTGGTGCTCTCTGATACGGTGGGTTTTATTCGCCACCTGCCCCATGCCTTGGTGGCCGCCTTCCGTGCCACCTTGGAAGAAACCCTAGACGCTGATTTATTGTTGCATGTGGTGGATGGTGCAGACCCCCTGCGAAATCAGCATATTGAGGCGGTTAATGAGGTGCTGGCTGAAATTGGCGCCGAGCATATCCCCCAACTCTTGATTTACAATAAGCAAGACCTTTTGCCCCAAGTAACGGCGGGGGTGGAACGCGATGCCTATGGTACAATTTGTGCGATTAGGGTCAGTGCCCAGACGAGCAATGGCTTGGGGTTTATCTCGCAAGCCTTTCTGGAATGGTGCCAGCGTCGTCAGGAAAGCGGCGACACCCCAGAACTTTCAACCGAAACATAGGTAAATAACCCCGCATGGCTATGAGTGATCCCCAATGGGGCATGAATAAGAACGGTGCCCCCCCTGATCTTGATGAGATCTGGCGGCGTTTTGTGCAACGACTGAAGGCCACTGGTCGCGGTCCTGGCCAAACTCCTCCAGGCACTCCCTCTGGGCCTAATTTTGGCGATAAGTTGCCCTCCGGGCGTAGCGCCTTAATGGTGGTATTGGGCGGGGTGTTGGTGGTGTGGATCCTCTCCGGGTTCTACATTGTGGACGCTGGGCGGATTGGCGTTATTTTGCGTTTTGGTAAGTTTCAAGAAACCACCAATCCCGGCCCCCATTGGCATCTGCCGTTCCCCATCGAAACCCAAGCCGAAGGCAGTCCCCTTAATGTGTCACAGGTGCGTACGGTGGAATTGGGCTATCGCAGTAATTTAAAGTCTAAGGTGCTGCACGAATCGCTCATGCTCACCGATGATGAAAACATCATTGATAACCAATTTGCCATTCAGTACACCATTAAAGACCCGCAAGCCTTTTTGTTTAACAACCGCGACCCTGATGAAGCGGTGATGCAGGTGGCCGAAACCTCCATCCGCGAAGTGGTGGGGCGCAATAAAATGGACTTTGTGCTGTATGAGGGCCGCTCGCAAATTGCCGATGAATCCGCTAAGTTGATGCAGCAAATTTTAGACCGCTATCAAGCAGGTATTTCCATTAGTAAGGTCAACATGCAAAATGCGCAACCGCCTGAACAAGTGCAAGCCGCCTTCGATGATGCAGTTAAGGCCGGCCAAGACCGTGAGCGCCAAACCAACGAAGGCCAAGCTTACTCCAATGACATTGTGCCCCGAGCACGCGGCATGGCCTCGCGATTAATGGAAGAGGCCAAGGCCTACAACCAACGGGTCGTGGCCCGCGCGGAAGGGGACGCCAGCCGTTTTAAACAAGTGCTGACCGAGTATGTGAAGGCACCAGAAGTGACGCGCCAGCGCCTGTATCAAGACATGATGCAGCAAGTGTTAAGCAACACCACCAAGGTCGTGTCAGACCAAAAATCAGGCTCTAATTTATTATTCTTGCCACTGGATAAGTTGATTCAAGCCAGTGGCGCAGCGGATGCTGCGGGTGAGGTGGCGCGCGCAGGAACCGCCGCCGCCCCAGCCACCGTAGCAGCACCTACAGTGCCTGCCAGTGCGGCGCCGATGAGTACCGTGGCTCCAGCCACACCACCACAAACGGATGCCTCCGCGGATAGTCGTTCCCGCGACACCTTCCGTACTCGCGATCGGGAGGTACGGCCATGAAAGATATTGGGGCTTATTTAATTGGGATTGCGGTGGTCGTGTTGGTGGCGTCCCTCAGCATTTACACGGTCAACCAAACACAAAACACCTTGGTGTTTCAATTGGGTGAAGTCGTTGCGGTGCGTACCACTCCTGGGCTGTATTTTAAATTACCTTTGGTGCAAAACATCCGTTCCTTCGATACCCGCATTCAGACGCTGGATAACAAGGACCCGGAACGTTTTATTACTTCAGAAAAGAAGCCTTTGTTGGTGGATTATTTTGTAAAGTACCGCATCGCTGATGTAAAACAGTTTTACGTGAGCGTGGGCGGTGATGAGCGTCGTGCCCAGGTGCGGCTTACCCAAACTGTTAACGATGATCTGCGTTCTGAGTTTGCCAAGCGCACCGTGCATGAAGCCGTCTCAGGTGAGCGAGAAAAAATAATGGGCTCCATGCGCGCCCGCGCCGACAGCGAAGCGCGGCAAATTGGCGTGCAGGTATTGGATGTGCGCATTCGCCGCGTGGAACTGACCCCTGAAGTGAGTGAATCGGTCTATCGTCGCATGGAAGCCGAACGCAAACGCGTGGCCAATGAATTACGTTCTACCGGTGCAGGAGACGCAGAAAAAATTCGCGCCAATGCCGAACGGCAACGGGAAGTGATTTTGGCTGAAGCCTTTCGTGACGCACAGCGCATCAAAGGGGCGGGGGATGCCAAAGCATCATCTATTTATAACGCTGCTTACAGTCATAACCCTGAGTTTTATGCTTTCTATCGCAGTTTGGAAAGCTATCAAATGGGCCTTAAGAACAAGGGTGATGTGTTGATGCTCGATCCGTCATCGGATTTTTTCCGATACTTTAAAAACCCCTCAGCCACTACTTCTAAAAAGTAACTGGACACTTCCGGGTGGTGAGATGACCTATCGCTGGCTATTGCCCGACAACCTCGAAGACATTTTACCTCCCGACGCCTGGCGCGTGGAAGGCTCTCGTCGTCGCTTGTTGGATTTATTCCGTGCGCGCGACTACCAATTGGTTATTCCACCCCTTTTGGAATATGTGGATTCGCTCTTTACCGGCACCGGTCGCGACATGGATTTACTCACCTTCAAGTTGGTGGACCAAATGAGTGGCCGTCAGCTTGGGCTGCGCGCGGATATGACACCACAAGTGGCTCGCATCGATGCTCATGGCATGAATCACCAAGGGGTTAACCGCTTATGCTATGCCGGCAGTATTTTGCATACCCGGCCCGAGGGCCTAAACCTTTCGCGCGAACCTTTTCAAGTAGGTGCTGAAATTTATGGCCTTGAGGGTATTGCAGGAGATCTAGAAATTCAACAATTGATGCTGGATTCCCTAAATGAAGTGGGCTTACCCACCGTGACGTTGGATGTGGGACATGTGGGGTTGTTTCGAGGCCTGTCGCGCTTATGTGGGCTAGATGCCAAAATCGAAGCCGATTGGTTTCAGGTGTTGCAAAATAAAGATGCACCGAGTTTGCACGAGATGTCGAAAGCACTTGAACCCGCCTTGCGCGATGCCATGCGCTTACTGCCACAGCTCAATGGCGACAGTGCGGTATTGGCATTAGCCCGCCAGCAGTTGCCCAACATTCCCGAAGTGGATGACGCGCTTACGCAATTAGAAGCGGTGGCCCAACGCTTTGCAGATAAGGTCAGCTTGTCCTTTGATTTGGCCGAGTTGCGCGGTTATCACTACCACAGCGGATTGGTTTTTGCAGCCTACGCAGAGGGTTTTTCTGATGCCGTGGCACGGGGTGGTCGTTATGACGAAGTGGGGCGCGCCTTTGGTCGTGCGCGGCCTGCCACAGGGTTTAGCTTAGACCTGCGCGAGTTGTTGCCCGTTTTGCCTACAGCAGCATAATTATTTTTTTAGATTGATTTGGAGCTTGGCCGTTCATGGCAAAAAATGTAGTGGTAGTGGGCACCCAATGGGGTGACGAAGGGAAGGGCAAGCTGGTGGATTGGTTAACCGATCGCGCCCAGGGCGTGGTACGCTTTCAAGGCGGACATAACGCGGGCCACACCTTGGTCATTGCGGGCAAAAAAACCGTATTAAGTTTAATTCCCGCCGGCATTCTGCGCGAGCATGTGGAATGCTTTATCGGTAATGGCGTGGTGCTGTCCCCTGAGGCGTTGCTTAAAGAAATTGATATGCTGGAATCTTCCGGCGTTTCGGTGGCGGCGCGTATGCGCATCAGCGAAGCCTGTCCTCTTATTCTGCCCTACCATGCGGCAATTGATAAGGCCCGTGAAATTGCCCGTGGAAACGATAAGATTGGCACCACAGGACGCGGCATCGGCCCCGCCTACGAAGACAAAGTAGCGCGCCGTGCGTTGCGCCTGCAAGACCTGTTTCACCCCGTACGCTTTGAATCCCGCTTGCGCGAAGTGATGGATTATCACAATTTTGTGCTGACCCAATACTTTAAAACCGATGCCGTGGATGTAAACGCCACGCTCGATGCCGCACTGTCTGTGGCCGATCGCCTGCGCCCTATGGTGGCGGATGTGTCGCGCCTTTTGCATGATGCGCATGCTGCTGGCAAAAATCTGTTATTTGAAGGTGCGCAGGGCACTTTGTTGGATATTGATCACGGTACTTATCCTTTTGTTACTTCCAGTAATTGCGTGGCCGGTGCCGCAAGCCCGGGCAGCGGTGTGGGCCCACAACAACTGCAATATGTGTTGGGCATTACCAAGGCCTACACCACACGCGTGGGTTCAGGCCCGTTCCCCACAGAACTCGATGATGATGTAGGTCTGCAATTGGCCACGCGTGGTAAGGAATTTGGCGCGGTGACAGGGCGCCCACGGCGCACCGGTTGGTTTGACGCCGCCGCCTTAAAACGCTCCATTCAAATTAATGGCGTGTCTGGTTTATGCGTTACCAAGCTGGATGTGATGGATGGTTTAAAAACCGTCAAGCTCTGTGTGGGTTATCAGATTAACGGCCGCACCACAGACATTTTGCCATTCGGTGCGGATGATATTTCAGAATGCATTCCCATTTACGAAGCATTGCCGGGTTGGTCAGACAGTACTGTGGGTATAGAGCAGTGGGATCAATTGCCCCGCAACGCTCAATTGTATTTAGAGCGCATGGCGGCGGTTTGTGAAGTGCCAATTGATGTGGTGTCGACGGGCCCCGACCGACGCGAGACCATTGTATTGCGACACCCGTTTGACGCATAAGCGTCGCTGCGGCGTTTTTAGAACTTCAGGTGGTGCCCAGAAGAGGACTCGAACCTCCACAGTGTTGCCACCGCTAGGACCTGAACCTAGTGCGTCTACCAATTCCGCCATCTGGGCATTAAAGTAAGCGAGCAAGTTAGAAGCGGTCAACAAACACTGCCCACTACGTATAACCGAAGAATTATAAAGGACGCCCTGATTTTGTCAACACAAAACACCCTCTTGCGACTCCAAGACCCCCATCTGGAGCGTGAAAAAGCCCAATACCCTGAGCCTTTGCCCAGCCGTGAGTTTATTTTGCAAATCCTCTCCCAAGAGGGGGTGCCGGTGACCGTGGAGCGCATTGAGCGACTGCTCACCATTCAAGAGAGCGAGCGCGAGTTGTTTTCTCGTCGTCTGCGCGCCATGGAGCGCGATGGCCAATTGATGCGCAATCGCAAAAACGCACTCTGTTTGCCGGCCAAACTGGATTTGGTTTCAGCGCGCGTGGAAGGACATCCAGAAGGGTTTGGTTTTGCTATTCGTGAAGATGGCGGCAGCGACATCTTTTTGGGCTCGCGCGAAATGCAACGTGTCTTGCATGGTGATCGTGTCATGGTGCGCACCATTGGCACCGATACCCGTGGCCGCCCGGAGGGCACCATCGTAGAAATTTTGGAGCATGTAAACACGCGCTTGGTGGCGCGTTTGTTTCAAGAGCAAGGGGTGCTGTTTGCTGTGGCGGAGAACAAACGTATCAGCCAAGATATTTTGGTATCCCCCGGGCAACATCATGGCGCTAACCCCGGCCAAGTGGTGATGATTGAATTAATGGCCCAGCCCAGTCGCCAATCTGAACCCATCGCTCGTGTGGTGGAGGTGTTGGGGAATTACGCTGACCCCGGTATGGAAGTGGAAATTGCGCTGCGCAAACACGAATTGCCTCATGAGTTCTCGCCTGCGGCGGAAGCGTTGGCGGCGCAACTGCCCGCCGGTGTGCGAGAAGAGGATATTAAGGGCCGTGTGGATTTGCGCAAGCTGCCTCTCGTCACCATTGATGGCGAAACCGCACGCGACTTTGACGATGCCGTTTTTGCCGAGCCCTCTGGCGACGGACATCGCTTGGTGGTGGCCATTGCGGACGTGTCGTTTTATGTGCGTCCCAAAGATGCGTTGGACTTAACCGCCTATGAGCGTGGCAACAGCGTGTATTTTCCTCGTCGCGTTATTCCCATGCTGCCTGAGGCCTTAAGTAACGGCCTCTGCTCACTCAACCCCAATGTAGATCGCCTATGTATGGTGTGCGATATGCAGGTAAGTGCTGAGGGCCAGATTACCGAGTATCGTTTTTATCCTGCGGTGATGCATTCTCATGCCCGCTTAACCTACACAGAAGTGGCGGCTATTCTGGAAGCCCCACAGCGGGCGGATTCTGCACGGCGCCCCATTGTTCCTCAGCTGCAAAACCTAGAAAAAGTATTCCATGTATTTTTGGCTGCTCGTGCGGTGCGCGGCGCCATCGATTTTGCCAGCGATGAAACGCGTATGGTGTTTGATGATCGCGGCAAAATTGAAACCATTTTACCGGTTGAGCGTAACGACGCCCATCGCTTAATTGAAGAATGCATGTTGGCCGCCAACGTCTGTGCCGCGGATTATTTGTCCAGCCATCAACATGCTTGCTTGTATCGTATTCATCCCGTGCCCGCTCCGGAGCGTCTTACCATGGTGCGCGATTTCTTGGGTGAATTTGGTTTGCACTTGGCCGGAGGCGATAAGCCTAAGGCGGCAGATTACGCCGAGCTCATTAAAAAGATTCAAGGCCGCCCCGACCAACGCCTGCTGGAAACGGTCTTGTTGCGCTCCTTGCAGCAAGCGCAGTACAACCCAGAAAATGTCGGCCACTTTGGCCTGGCCTATGCGGCGTATGCGCATTTCACTTCCCCCATTCGTCGCTATCCTGATTTGCTGGTGCATCGTGCCATTCGGGCGGTACTGGGCAACAGCACCTACACCCCCGGCGATTGGAAAGCCATTGGCGCCCATTGTTCCCTCACAGAGCGTCGGGCGGATGATGCCACCCGTGATGTGGAAGCGTGGCTGAAGTGTTTCTATATGAAAGATCGTGTGGGTGAGGTGTTCTCCGGTTCCGTCAGTTCGGTGACGGGCTTTGGATTGTTTGTGGCGTTGGATGAAGTGTACGTGGAAGGATTGGTGCATATTTCTGAATTGGGTACCGATTATTTCCGTTATGACGCCACACGCCATCAGTTACTGGGTGAACGCACCGGCATGCGTTATCGTTTAGGTGATCGCGTGCGTGTGCAGTTGGTGCGGGTGGATATGGAGACCAATAAGATCGACTTTGTGCCGGAATCAGTTACTCCTTCAGACCGGGGTCAGACCCCAAAAGAAGCAAAACCGCCTAAAGCTCGGGGTCAGACCCCAAAACCGGCGAAGGCGCCAAAAGCGACAAAACCCACCAGTCGGGGTCAGACCCCAAAACGGGGTCAGACCCCTAAAGTCGCTAAAGCAGCGCCCGCTAAACCCAAAAAGAAGAAATAAGCCGTGTCCAGACTTAAAGTGATTTATGGTTTTCATGCGGTGGCCAGCCGACTGCGCCACCATCCAGAATCGGTGCGTGAATTGTATGTGGACGTGGACCGCAAAGACCCCCGTGCGCGTGATTTCCTGACTCTGGCAGAAGGGGCGGGTGTGCGCCCCCATACCGTACCCGCGGCCCGTTTAAGCGGCATGGCAGGCACCAGCCATCATCAAGGGGTGGTGGCGCAGGTGGATGAGGTGGCCTTGGTGGCGGATTTGGATCAATTGGTAGAACAAAATGGTGCGGGGCTGTTGCTGCTGGTGCTGGATGGCATTCAGGACCCCCATAATCTGGGCGCCTGCCTCCGTGTGGCGGATGCCATGGGCGTGCAAGCGGTAGTGGCCCCGCGCGATCGTGCGGTGGCGCTATCCCCCACGGTGGCTAAGGTGGCTTCAGGAGCGGTGGATACGGTGCCTTATATTACGGTAACCAACTTGGCGCGAACCCTGCGCGACCTGAAAGACGATGGTGTATGGGTGGTGGGTACGGACGATGGCGCCACAGAGGACCTCATGGCCGCCCAATTTAAAAGCCCCATGGCCTGGGTGCTGGGGGCTGAGGGGGCAGGGCTGCGCCGACTGACCCGCGAAACCTGCGACCAATTGGTGCGAATTCCCATGTTCGGTGCGGTGGAATCCTTAAATGTGTCTGTGGCCGCGGGCATCTGCCTCTATGAGGCGCGTCGGCGCATGGTAAATAATCATTGATTTTATTGAGAGTTTTCGTTAAAATAGCCGCTCCCTGAAACCTTGCCTGATCTTGTGCCCATCAAGACAGGCTCTGTCCCCGAAAACCGGGGCTTATCCATAAGGAGAATATTAATGCGGCATTATGAAATCGTTTTTATCGTTCACCCCGACCAGAGCGAGCAAGTGGGCGCTATGGTTGAGCGTTATAAGGCCATGGTGGTTCAAGGCGGTGGCGTGGTTCATCGCTTCGAAGATTGGGGCCGACGTCAGTTGTCCTATCCCATCCAAAAAATTCACAAGGCACACTATGTACTCATGAACATTGAGTGTAAGAGTACCGTGCTCGATGAAATCGAAAACGCCTTCCGTTTCAATGATGCGGTGTTGCGTCATCTGACCATTCAGATGAAAGAGGCTGTAGTGGCCCCGTCTCCCATGATGCGCGAAGAAAAACGCGCTCCTCGTGAAGACTTGATGGTGGCTCGCGACATGGATTCGGCGGAAGCCGCGTAGGCCTTTGAGCCGAAATGAACTGGTTTTAAGTGGCGTCATTGCAACTCGCGAGAAGCTGCGACATACCCCAGCCGGAATTCCGGCACTTAATTTTTTGCTGAGTCACGAATCACAACAGCAAGAAGCGGGGCAAGCCTTTACCACCCAGCTGGATATTCCGGTGTGGGTGTTGGGAGAAGCGGCGGTGCAGTTAGACCGTCTATCTCCGGGGACTAAAATTACCCTCAAAGGTTTTTTGGTTCGTAAAAGTCGCAACAGCAGTCAGTTGGTATTGCGCGCCGAACAATTTAAGTTATTAGATGGAGAGTGAAATGGCTCGACCCACAAAGAAAGATGGCAAGAAAGATGCCCGTAACAGTAACCGCGGCGGTATGTTCCGTCGCCGTAAGTTTTGTCGCTTTACCGTTGAAAAGATTGAATGGGTAGATTACAAAGATGTTGATCTGCTGAAAGATTTCGTCAACGAAAACGGCAAAATTATTCCGGCCCGTATTACCGGTACCAAAGCGCGTTTTCAGCGCCAATTGGGCACGGCTGTGAAGCGCGCACGCTTCCTGGCTTTGATGCCTTACACTGATTTGCATTAAGGAGAACCCCATGGAAATTATTCTCATGGAGAAAGTGGTCAACCTGGGTCAGCTGGGCGATATCGTCAAGGTGAAAGAAGGGTTTGCTCGCAATTATCTAATCCCCCAAGGCAAAGCCAAACGGGCCACCGAAAAGAATCGCGCCGACTTTGAAGTGCGTCGTGCCGAACTGGAAAAACAACAGAATGACGCGTTGGCACAAGCCCATGCGCGTGCTGAAAAACTTTCCGGTCTGCTGTTGCAAATCACACAGAAAGCGGGTGTGGATGGCCGTCTGTTTGGTTCTGTTACCAACCACGACATCGTGGATGCGCTAAAGCTGCAAGGCTTTGAAGCCAACCGCGCTGAAGTTCGCCTGCCCAATGGCCCGCTTAAAACCGTTGGCGATCACCCCATTACCTTGGCGCTGCACAGTGATGTCACCGCCGATATTACGGTGTCGGTACTGGGCGAGCACTAAGCTCTGCTATGACCGACGACGTCCGCCTCGACAACTTGCGTGTTCCCCCTCATAACATCGAGGCGGAGCAGGCAGTGTTGGGGGGGTTGTTGTTGGACAATTTGGCTTGGGACAAAATCGGTGATCTCGTCACCGAGTCCGATTTCTACCGCGATGACCATCGCAAAATCTACCGTGCCATTCTGGCCCTCATTGAAAAAGGCCGCCCCGCTGATCTGTTAACGCTTTCAGAAGAACTCACCTTGCGTGGAGAAATGGAGAGCGTAGGGGGATTGGCCTATTTGGGCGCCATGGCGCATAACACGCCCAGTGCCGCCAATATCCGCCGTTATGCTGAAATTGTTCGCGAGCGCGCCATCATGCGCGGTTTGGTACAAGTGGGTACCGAAATTACCGAAAGCGCGCTAAGCCCCTCGGGCCGTGATGCGCGCGCGTTGCTCGATGAAGCCGAAGCCAAGGTTTTTAATATTGCAGAAATGGGCAGTCGTTCCACTCAAGGGTTTGTCCCTTTGCGGGAACCCTTGGCGCAGGTGGTGGAACGCGTGGATGAACTGTATCGCTCGGGCACCCATGATCCCGTTACCGGTGTGCCCACGGGCTTTGTGGATTTGGACGAAAAAACCTCCGGCTTTCAGCAAGGCGATCTCATTATTATCGCCGGCCGTCCGTCCATGGGTAAAACCGCCCTGGCTCTTAATATTGCGGGGCACGTGGGGTTTGATACCAAATTGCCGGTGGCTATTTTCAGTATGGAAATGTCCTCCAGTCAATTGGCCATGCGTCTCTTGGGTTCCCACGGGCGTCTGGATCAGCATATGCTGCGCACTGGGCGTTTAACCGATGAAGATTTTAGACGTCTTACCCGCGCCATGGGTGAATTAAACGACGTGCCCATTTACATTGATGAGTCCGCCGCGCTTAACCCTTTAGACTTACGCGCTCGCGCCCGTCGCCTGCATCGCCAGTACGGTGGCCTGGGACTGATTGTGGTGGATTATTTGCAATTGATGTCGGTCTCGGGTGCGGGCGAGAACCGCGCCACAGAAATTTCAGAAATTTCTCGTTCACTAAAAGCCTTGGCCAAAGATTTGCATGTGCCGGTGGTGGCTTTGTCGCAGTTAAATCGCGGCTTAGAGCAGCGCCCCAATAAGCGCCCGGTGATGTCCGATTTGCGCGAATCCGGCGCCATTGAGCAAGACGCGGACGTGATTTTATTCATTTACCGCGACGAAGTGTATAACGAAGATTCACCCGACAAAGGCGTGGCTGAAATTATTATTGGCAAGCAACGCAATGGCCCTATTGGCACTGTGCGGCTTACCTTCTTGGGCCACTACACCCGCTTTGAAAACTTTGCTGCTGCCCCGGGCGCCAGCTTTCAAAATAGCGACTACTGAGCGCCGTGGCCAAGGCCAAAGCTGTTTATGTGTGTACCGAATGTGGCGGCCAGACCACCAAATGGCAGGGCCAATGTCCCCATTGCCAAGCCTGGAACACCTTGGTAGAAGCGCTGCAAGAATCCCGCACCACCTCCCGTTACGAACCACTCAGCGCCGCACGTCCGGTGCAAATGCTGGATGCCATAAAAGCCGAATCCATCCAACGCTTTCCCTCCGGGATTGGCGAATTGGATCGCGTGTTGGGCGGTGGTTTTGTGCCCGGTGGCGTGGTATTGCTGGGGGGCGACCCCGGAATTGGTAAATCAACCTTATTATTGCAAGCCTTGGCCCATGTAAGCCAACAGCATTCCGTGTTGTATGTCACCGGTGAAGAATCGCCCGAACAAGTGGCCTCCCGCGCCCATCGACTGAAGCTCAATTGCAGCAAGGTGGCGGTTCTACCTGAAATTCAATTAGAAAAAATCATCAACGCCATCACGACCCGCAAGCCCACCTTGGTGGTGATTGATTCTATTCAAACTGTCTATAGCGAAGCCTTAGAATCAGCCCCGGGGTCGGTGTCGCAGGTGCGCGAATGCGCTGCGCAACTCACACGCGTGGCCAAGGGCAATGGACCGGTGTTGGTGTTCGTGGGTCACGTCACCAAAGAGGGCACCTTGGCGGGCCCGCGTGTGTTGGAACATATTGTGGATACGGTGTTGTACTTTGAAGGGGAGGGTGGCTCTACCTTTCGCTTGGTACGCGCCATTAAAAACCGCTTTGGGGCGGTAAATGAGTTGGGCATTTTTGCCATGACCGAGATGGGTTTAAAAGAAGTCACCAACCCCTCGGCATTATTCTTATCTCACTACGATGCGCCCGTACCGGGTTCTTGTATTACGGTGACATTAGAGGGTACGCGCCCCCTGGCGGTGGAAATTCAAGCCTTGGTGGATGAAACCCATGGCGGTGCGCCGCGCCGTCTTACGGTGGGGTTGGAGCAAAACCGCTTAGCCATGTTACTGGCGGTATTGCATCGTCATGCGGGTGTGGCGTGTTTTGACCAAGATGTGTTTGTGAATGCGGTGTCGGGCGTGAGGATTGCCGAGCCCGCCGCAGATTTGGCCGTCATGATGGCGGTGGTGTCGAGCCTGCGCGGGCGCGCCTTACCTGAAAAGTGGGTGGTGTTCGGTGAAATTGGTTTGGCTGGAGAAGTGCGGCCCGTGCAACGGGGGCAAGAGCGCTTAAAAGAAGCGGCCAAATTGGGCTTTACCCATGCCCTTATTCCGCGCGGCAATAAACCCAAACAAAAAATTGAAGGCTTAGACATCACCGCCATTGATCGTATTGAGGCGGCGGTGACCACGTTGCGAAACGCCACATAAATTAGGGACGAACAACCTCGCCGTTGCGCCCACGGCTCTCGCTCCCCATCCAATAACAGTAAGCGTCCATTAATTCCTGCGAATCTCGTTGACTGCGGTTCACTTCGCCCGGATGGGTGCGCACGCGCATAGGGCTGGCCACAGCGCCGGGCACCAGGATGTTAAAGCGCACATGAGGCAGGGTACATTCGGCGGCAAACACCTGCACCATGTTCACCAAGGCGCCCTGACTGATACCAAAGCCGCCCCAAAGTGCTGCGGGGTGCAAGCCATGTTCTTCAGCGGTAAACAATACGGAGGCGTCCGGTGCTGCATATAGCAAAGGCAGGCAGCTGCGCGTCAGGGCGAAGGGCGCGAATAGGTTGGTGGCAAAAACCGGCAGCCATTGTGACAGGTGCTGACCGGACAAAGGCCCTAAAGGCATAAAGCGGCCTGCACTGTGCAAAATGCCATCCAAGCGACCCAATTGCTGGGCGATGGTATGGGCCAAACCCTCAAAACCCGCTTCATCAGCGGCACTTAAATCAAAGGGAAATACAGCGGGAGTAGGGTGACCTGCTTCAATAATCAGGTCGTACACTTCATTTAATCGTTCTTCCGTACGCCCCAGCAGCAATACTGTAGCGCCCTGTGCGGCAAAGGCCTGTGCCGCCGCGCGTCCCAAACCCGTACCAGCACCAGTGACTAAAATTACGCGTGACTGAAGGAGGGAGATTTTCATAGTGTTTTAATTTAGTGAATTTGAGGCAACGCCCCATGCGGGGTCAGACCCCGCATGGGGTCTGACCCCATTATTTGGTGCCGCGGAAGGGACTCGAACCCCCACACCTTACGGCGGCAGGACCTAAACCTGCTGCGTCTACCAATTTCGCCACCGCGGCACAACGCCATTCTACCAGTGAGAGAGCTATTTACGTGAAAACAGCAGAATCCTTGATGCGTTATTGGACGAGCGCCCTATTACCCATCACGACATCTATAATCATGAAGTAACGGGTTATGAATATATTAGGTATAATCTATGCAACCTAATGTTTATACTAATTTTAATTCTGCTGGCAGCATCATTTTTCGATATTCAAACGCGGCGTATTCCCAACAGCTTAATTGTTGTGGGCTATTTGGTGGCGGTTGTTAATGCCTACCTTACAGGGTTTCCAGCCACGGTTATACTGCTTTATGGGGCAGCTGTTGGACTCTTGATGTTGTTGCCTTTTTATCTGTTTTCGTTAATCGGGGCCGGAGACGTAAAGCTGTTCTCAGTGGTAGGCGCGTTTCTGGGGCCGGGCCCTTTATGGATTTGTTTGTTGTTTGTGGCATTGTCAGGGGGTGTTTTGGCGCTGTTCTATATTTTTACAAAGCGTTCTCACCAGCTGCCTTATGCCTGTGCCATATTAGGAGGAGTTGGTTTATATGTGTTGCTAAACCAATCCCACGCCATTGATCATATGTTCCGATGATCTAGAGCAATTTAAACCAGTTGAAAAAAATGGATCCAGCCAAAAACTTGAGAAATGTATCGATTAGCTTATCCAATTCACTTGATGAATCATTTGTACGATTTGTTGTTGATTTAGGGCGTGCGCTTAAAATTCCTGTGATGGCAGGAGGGGTTGAAACCGTTGCACAAAAAGAGTTGCTGTTGTCTATGGGCTGCAATTTTTACCAAGGTTATCTGTATTCGAAGGCATTAACGGCAGATCAACTAGAGCTTTGGATTGCTAATTTTAACCAGCAGCCCTCATCTTCAAACGGGCTGATGTGATATTTTTACTTCCCAACTGCATTCTTCAGGTTGATGCGGCATGAATGAATCCAGTCTTTCAGCAGGTCACCTTCAAGCCTTAATGGACCAAGCGGCTTCGCTTGAACCCATTCGTTGTGCGGTGGTGCATCCTTGTGAAGTGGGGGCCTTACAAGGTGCTCTCGATGCTGCGGCACAGGGCATGGTCATTCCCGTATTGGTAGGGCCGATTGCACGCATGCGCGAATTTGCATCTGCCGCGGGTATTAGTCTTAAGGGTATTGAACTGGCGGACGCCCCTCACAGCCATGCTGCAGCAGAATTAGCGGTGCAATTGGCTGTGGATGGTCAAGTTGAAGCCTTGATGAAGGGCAGCTTGCATACGGATGAGCTCATGCATGCGGCGGTGACTCATTTGAGGTTCCGCACCAAACGGCGCCTCTCTCACGTGTTTCGTTTCGAAGTGCCACTCTACGATAAACCGCTGCTGATTACTGATGCGGGTTTAAATATCCGCCCCACCTTGCTTGAAAAAGTAGATATTGTCCAAAACGCCATTGATCTGGCGCGTATTCTGGGTGTTAACCAGCCTAAGGTGGCTATCCTTGCAGCCATTGAAACCGTAAACCCTTCCATGCCCTCTACTATTGAAGCGGCAGCTTTATGCAAGATGGCGGATCGCGGGCAAATTACCAATGCACTGTTGGACGGCCCCTTGGCTTTTGATTGCGCCATCTCCGATGAAGCGGCGCGCATTAAGGGCATTGAATCCACCGTGGCAGGATATGCAGATATTTTGGTGGTACCTGATTTGGAAGCAGGCAATATGCTGGCCAAGCAGTTGGAATATTTGGCCGGCGCCACCTCCAGCGGGGTGGTGGTGGGGGGTCTTGTACCCATTGCGCTCACCAGTCGATCGGATGGGTCGGTTTCGCGCATTACATCAGCACTATTGACCAAGCTGATCGCCCATCATAATCGTATCCTCAAGCCCTAAAATGCTCTCAATGGCATCCCAGGCCATTCTGTCGGTTAATGCAGGCTCTTCCACACTCAAGTTTGCTCGCTACCCTCTAACCTCCGCGGGGATTGGACCTGCTGATCTTAAGGGCGTTTTGGAGGGCAACTCTGTGGAGAACGAGCTTGAAACGCTCATTACAGAGCTTACCCAACAAGCAGGCGCGCCACAGATCGTGGCCGTGGCACACCGCGTGGTTCACGGTGGCAGTCTGTTCACGCGTAGCGTGCGGGTGGATGATGGGATTCTTGCAAGTCTAAAGACCTTCAATCCCTTAGCGCCCTTGCATCAACCCCATAATCTGGCCGGCATTGAGCGCTTCCGTGTACTAATGCCACAAGTACTTCAAGTGGCCTGCTTTGATACGGCCTTTCACGACACCCTGCCCGAATCAGAAAAACGGTTTGCATTACCCGAAGCGTTATACGAAATAGGTGTGCGCCGTTATGGTTTTCATGGCCTGTCCTATCAGTATGTGCGAGATGAACTCCAGACTTGTTCAGTACGATCAAAGGGGCGTGTGCTTATGGCTCATCTGGGCAATGGGGCCAGCCTCTGCGCCACCCAAGCGGGTAAAAGTGTGGCCACTACCATGGGGTTTTCCACGTTAGATGGATTGGTGATGGGAACGCGTTGCGGTGCCTTGGACCCTGGCGTGCTGTTGTTTTTGCTGGAACAAGGCTGGAGTAAGGAAGGTTTGCAAAATCTCCTCTATCGCCAATCAGGGCTTCTGGGTGCATCAGGAATATCTTCTGACATGCGTACCTTGCGTGCCAGTACTGACATGCGCGCCGAGCGTGCTATCGGTTTATTTACCAATCGTATCGTGCGCGAAGCAGGGGGATTAACATCTGTATTGGGTGGCCTAGATGTGCTGACTTTTAGTGGCGGCATAGGAGAGCACGATGCACATCTACGGGCCTCTGTAACACATTCCTTGGAATACTTAGGAGTTAAGATTGATGACACACGCAATCATCAGATTACGGGTGACAGGCGGGTGGCTATTCATGACGCGCAGAGCGCGGTGGAAGTATGGGTAATCCCTACAGATGAAGGCAGTGTGATCGCACGGGAAGCATGTGAACTACTTGCAGCACCTCATTAGTCTGGACGGCAAACCTTCTTTTTCTTAAAACAGACGCAGGCCCCACAACATGGTGAGACCCCCAATCAAAAATAGCGACATCAATACCGCGCGATTGGCGCGCCAATTCCCCAAGGTTACCGTATAAATGCCTTTCAAAAACCCATTGCTGCCCGCTGCAATCAGCAAAGCTCCGGCTAGGTCGCCGGGGGCTAATTTGGCGTAAGCTCCATTGAGCAGAGACAGTACAAACGGGTCAATATCTGTAAGGCCTGTGGCGAAGGACAGCATTTTTAATCCACTGGTGCCAAATTCTGAGGCGATAAAACGCGTTAATACCAACATCACAATAAAAATTATGGCGAATAAAAAGGCTGTACCCAATTCAAGAGGGTTGACGTCTTTTTCGGTCGGGACGAGTGGTGCTTGATCGCCTAATTTAGAAAAATAATAGGCCAAAGCCAAAGTACCGAGAGCCACTGTTATGAGAGGCGGTGCGGCAAGGGGTAACAGCGCCGGGCTTAGTACAGCCACCAGGAGCAGCAGACGCAAATACATCATGGTAGAAGCAGCCAAGATAGCAGCGTGTAAAGCGCGATTGGGAATGGGTTGTGAGCGCGTGGCGCGTGCCAGCACCACGGTGCAGGCCGTGCTGGAATAAAGCCCACCCAACAGCCCTGTAACGAAGTAACCTTGTTTGTGAGACACGTAGCGACGCAGAATATAGCCTACGTAAGAAATGGTTGAAATAATGACCACCGCCAACCAAATGCTAAAGGGTGAGGCGGGTATTTGCGCAGTGACCAGTTCATGGGGCAACAGGGATAAAATTACAGCGGAGAGCAGTAAGAACTTGGCGAAGGTGAGCAATTCACCTTGGTCCATACGCTCAATAATTTGATGCGTGACGGGGCGGGCACTGAGGATAAAAATTAATGCTACAAAGAGCAGCACCAAAAACCATAAGGGCATGAGTTGCGACACGGGGCCAAAGGTATAAATAATCATACCAATTAGCAATTGCAAAATACCGCGCTGGTCCGATTGCAGCTTGCGGAAGTAGAAAAGGCTGAACAATGCGCCCAAAAAAACCATTCCTGTTATAAATAATTTAAAGGAAGGGTCAAGGGCGTACAGCACAAATCCCAGAATAGCGGCAAAGGTGTAAGTGCGTGCCGTACCAATAGTTTGATGGGCTTTATCTCCGGCCAAGTACTCGCGAAATTCAAGGCCCGCAATAAAGGCCAGCACGGACACCAGCAGAAACCTAGCGAACAACTGGGTAGTGATGTCGTTAATAAATGAGAGTTCTATACCAGCGGCTAAGCTCATAATGTAAGGTTTTACATCAATTATTGAATAAGTATGGATAACAGTACCATATTCCAGCGCAAACAAAACTAGGGGGTAAAACTAGGGGGGTAAAACTAGGGGTCAGACCCCATGCGGGGTCTGACCCCTAGTTTTACCCCCTAGTTTCATAGCGTTATGGTTTGTCCATGGTGCGGCATTTTCACGCGCGAAGGTGATAAGGTTTTGGCAAAGGATTCCATGGCAGCGGATTCGCCGTGCACCAGTACGGTTAAATCAGGACTGATGGCCCGTTGCCAGGCCAGCAAGTGATCGCGATCGGCGTGTGCTGAAAAACCGTTAATGGTGTGGATTTGGGCGCGCACCGCAATGTCATCACCAAAAATATTTACCGATGTGGCCCCATCAATGATGCGTCGCCCCAAGGTGCCTTTTGCTGAAAAACCAACAAAAACAATGCTGCACTCTTCGCGCCATAAATTATGCTTGAGGTGGTGGCGGATGCGCCCCCCGGTACACATTCCTGACCCCGCCATAATAACCGCGCCTCCTACGATCTGATTGATAGCCATGCTGTCTGCTGTTTCACGCGTAGCATGAAACCCCTTCATTGTGAAGGGGTCGTGATCAGTGCCGAATAATGTTGCTGTGGCTTCACTGTAGCATTCGGGGTGATGTTGAAATACTTCGGTGGCGGAGATGGCCATGGGTGAATCGAGAAATACCGGCATATTTTGTGGTAATAGTTGACTGTCACAGCCTTCGCGCAAGATGAAGAGTAGTTCTTGCGTGCGCTCAAGGGCGAAGGTGGGAATAACCACATTGCCGCCGCGCGCCAAGGTGGTGTTAATGGCCTCATGCAATTCCGCCATAGATTCTGTGGGGCTGCGGTGCAGTCTATCGCCATAGGTGGTTTCCATGATCACCACATCGGCATGCGCTGGCGGGGCGGGGTCGCGCATAATTTGACTGCCCGAGTTGCCAATATCCCCTGAAAACACCACACTCTTTTTGACAGCGCCTTCTTCAAGATTAAACAAGATGCTGGCGGAGCCCAAAATATGACCCGCATTATAAAACGTAGCCGTTATACCCGGTGAAATTTCAAGCGGTTGGTTGTACTGTGCCGTGCGCCCGAAGGCATCCAGGCAGTTAAGGGCATCTAACGTGCTGTAGAGTGGGGCTGATAGTGGATGTTTTCCGTGACGGGCGTTCCTGCGCGCTTGGTAGCGCGATTCTTCTTCTTGTAAGTGGGCCGAATCCAGCAACACAATACGGGTTAGTTCTCGTGTGGCTGCAGTGGTAATGATCTCCCCTTGAAAGCCGCGCCGCACCAACAAAGGCAATCGACCGCAATGGTCTAAATGGGCGTGGGTGAGAATAACGAAATCAATGGAAGGCGCTTCAAAACCAAAGGGACCCGAGTTCTGCTTGTCTAATTCATACTCACCTTGATACAGACCGCAATCAATGAGGATATTTTTGCCGGCGCAATGCAGGAGGTGGCAAGACCCGGTGACTTCTTGGTTGGCACCATGAAAGGATAGATGCATTGCAGCTCTCGCATAACTCTTGAGCCTTCCATGCTACTCGTTTATTGCGCACGCTGGGGTCACGTTGGGGTCAGACCCCTAGTGGGGTCTGACCCCTTTTAGCAGTTCTAGCAATTCACCCACAATACCTTTACGGAACATTAATACGCACAGCACGAAGATAAAACCCATAATGACAGTGACTAAGGAGCCCGCCTTATCGGCCAACTGACTCTCGAGGGTGACGATAATGGTTGCGCCTACAGCGGGACCAAACACGGTGCCAATACCGCCCAGAATGGTCATCAGCACCACTTCACCGGAGGTGTGCCAATGAGCGTCGGTGAGGGTGGCAAATTTAAACACCAACACCTTAAGGGCGCCGGCCAATCCGGCCAAGCCTGATGACAACACAAAGGCCAATAATTTATAGCGAGCCACGTCATAACCCAAGGAGATGGCACGTGGTTCGTTTTCTCGAATGGCTTTTAGTATTTGGCCAAAAGGGGAATGAATGGTGCGGTAAATGAGTGCAAATACGGCTATGAAGAAAATTAAAATAACGTAATAGAGCGTTAAATCATTGTTTAAGTCTAACCCCACGATGCTGCCACGCGGTACACCTTGCAGGCCATCTTCGCCCCCCGTTTGCGGCAATTGTAGACAAACAAAATAAACCATTTGCGCCATGGCCAAGGTAATCATGGCAAAGTAAATGCCTTGACGACGAATGGCCAGTAGACCCACCAACCCGCCCATGAATGCGGCCGCTAATGTGCCCCCTAAAATAGCCACCAGAGGGGGCAGCGCCATATCCTTTATTAAATAACCCGCCACATAAGCCGCTCCGCCAAAGAAAGCGGCGTGACCAAAAGAGAGCAAACCGGTATACCCCAGCAGTAAATTAAAGGCGCTGGCAAAAATAGCAAAACAGAGAATCTTCATGAGCAGAACGGGGTAGAACAGGGTGGGGGCTGCAATCCCCAAGGCAATCAGTAACAGCATCCATAAGGCGCGGCGGTTCATGAAGATTCGCGTCCAAATAGTCCCGCGGGGCGTAGAATGAGCACAACAGCCATGATGACAAATACCACGGTGGCGGAAGCCTCGGGGTAGAACACTTTGGCCATGCCCTCAATCACGCCCAGACCTAAGCCCGTAAAAATAGCGCCTGAGATGGAACCCATGCCGCCGATCACCACCACGGCAAACACCACAATGATTAAGTTGGAGCCCATCAAGGGGCTTACTTGAAAGATCGGGGCCGCCATAACGCCGGCTAAGCCCGCTAAGGCGGCACCAAAGCCGTAGGTCAACATCACCATGCGCGGAACATTAACGCCGAAGGCTTGTGTGAGTTTGGGGTTTTCAGTGGCAGCGCGCAGATAGGAACCCAAACGCGTTTTTTCAATGACGAACCACGTGAGGAAGCATACGGTTAATGATACCGCCACCACCCACACGCGATATTTGGGCAGCACCATGAACCCCAAATTAACCGCCCCGGTAAGTACTTGAGGTACTTCATAGGTTTCGCCACTCACCCCAAACTGATCGCGAAACAAGCCTTCAAAAATTAAGGCCAGACCAAAGGTGAGCAAAAGACCGTATAGGTGATCGATGCGATATAGGCGTCGCAGCATGGTGCGCTCAATGACCAACCCCAAAGCCCCCACCAGCAATGGGCTCAATAATAGCGCGCCAAAATAATCCACACCGAACCAAGTAAGCAGCATCCAAGCCGCGAAGGCGCCCATCATATAGAGTGCCCCATGGGCAAAGTTAATAATGTTGAGCATGCCAAAGATCACCGCCAGGCCCAAGCTTAGCAATGCATAGAACGAGCCGTTTACCAACCCCAGTACCAACTGACTGAGCAACGCCGGCAGCGGCATGCCTAAAACACTGATCATTTTTTAATCAGTGGGCAGCGTGATTGGCTTAAGGGTTCATAAGCCTCGGCACCGGGAATGGTGGCGCGCACCGTGTAGAAGTCCCATGGGTAGTGCGATTCGGCAGGGGCCTTCACTTGCATAAGGTACATGTCATGCACCATGCGGCCATCCTCACGAATTTTGCCGCCCTTGGCATAGAAATCATTAATGGGTGTTTTCTTCATTTGCGCCATGACCTTTTGCGTATCATCGGAGTTGACGGCTTTCACCGCCTCCAAGTAATGGGTGATGGCGGAATACAGACCCGCTTGTACCATGGTGGGCATTTTCTTCTGCTTATCAAAATAACGTTTGGACCAAGCGCGCGTTTCCTCATTCATGTCCCAATAAAACCCTTCTGTCAGATACATGCCCTGCGTGGCTTTAAGTCCCAGGCTGTTAATATCGGTAATGAACATGAGTAAGCCGGCCAGCTTCTGTGCGGGCGTAATACCAAACTCAGAGGCTTGCTTTACGGCGTTGATGGTATCGGCCCCGGCGTTGGCAAGACCTATGACTTGCGCGCCAGATGCTTGTGCTTTTAAGAGGTAAGAAGAGAGATCTGTGCTGGGGAAGGGGTGCCTTACCGAACCCAACACTTGTCCGCCATTCGCCAACACCACAGCTGTGGTGTCCTTTTCTAGGGACTGGCCGAAAGCATAGTCGGCAGTAAGAAAGTACCAGGTCTTGCCCCCTTGTTTCACCACGGCTTTACCGGTTCCATTGCCGGTGGCGTAAGTGTCGTAGGCCCAATGCACCGTCACATCATTACAATCCTCATTGGTAATGCGCGAAGATCCGGCGCCGGTTACCAAAGCAATGCGATTCTTTTCTTTAGCCACTTTAATGACTGCCAGAGCCGTGGAGCTGTTCACCAATTCGGTGACTACATCAACCTTGTCGCGGTCAAACCATTCCCGTGCTTTATTGGCCGCAATATCCCCTTTGTCCTGATGATCAGCGCTGACGATTTCAATTTTAAACGCGGGTTTTTCTTTGGCAATAAAATCTTCCACGGCCATGTTGGCAGCCAGCACCGCTCCGGGCCCTGCCAGATCGGAATAAGCACCGGACATATCGGTAAGCACGCCAATCTTCACGACATTATCTGAAAATTCGGCCTGTGCCAGCGAGGACATTAAGGCCAGTGCGGCTGCGGCAATAACGGTACGGGCACGTTGCGATGTGTTTTTTGTTTTCATAAATAGTCTTCTCCAGTAGGTGGTCAAATACCCAGCAATTGATTCAGTCGGCTCATTTTTTCAGGTAACTCTTGTTGATTTATGTCCATGCATATTTGTCCATGTTCCATCACCACAAATCGATCCGCCAATGGAGCGGCAAATTTAAAGTTCTGTTCCACCAAAACGATGGTGTACCCACGTTCTTTCAATAGACGAATCACTTCCGCCAGTCGTTGCACAATGACAGGAGCCAACCCCTCAGAAATTTCATCCAGCAATAATAGCCGCGCACCGGTGCGCAGAATGCGCGCCAAAGCCAACATTTGTTGCTCGCCACCGGACAGACGCATACCCGGGCTATGGCGCCGCTCTTTGAGGTTGGGGAACAGCTCATACAGTTCTGTCACGGACATGCCTTCAGCACCTACTTGAGGCGGCATGAGTAAATTTTCTTCACAACTAAGCGAGGCGTAAATCCCACGCTCTTCAGGGCAATACCCCACGCCCAACTGCGCGATACGATGGGCCGGCCAGCCAATGGTTTCTGCGCCATTAATCTTTATCGAACCGGTGCGTCGGCTGGTTAATCCCAAAATGGCACGCAAGGTGGTGGTGCGTCCAGCACCATTGCGTCCTAATAAGGATAGGCATTCCCCTTGTTGCACAGAAAAGTTAACGCCATGCAGAATATGCGATTCATCGTAATAGGCGTGAAGGTTTTCTACCTGCAAGCAAGTGCCGTCACTCATACGGCAACCTCCTGCCCCATGTAAGCGGTAATCACCTCAGGATGGGAGGACACCTCGGCATAAGTGCCTTCTGCTAATACCGAGCCACGTGCCAATACGGTGATGCGATCGGAAATTCCCGCCACTACTTTCATATTGTGCTCCACCATTAATACAGTGCGTTCGATGGCGACCGTTTTAATTAGGGCCATAACCTGATCCACGTCTTCATGTCCCATGCCTTGCGTGGGTTCATCCAACAACATGAGTTTGGGGTTAAGCGCCAAGGTAGTGGCAATCTCTAGGGCGCGCTTGCGTCCGTAGGGCAGCTCCACCGCCAACTGCTTGGCGTAAGCGGCCAACCCTACGCGATCCAGCAATTCTAGGGCCTGATGATTAAGGCCGTGTAAGGAGTTTTGTGAACGCCAGAAATGATAGCTGGTGCCCAACGGGCGTTGCAGCGCAATACGTACATTTTCTAATACACTAAGATGAGGAAAAACAGCTGAGATTTGAAAAGAGCGCACAATGCCGCGGCGCGCCACATGGGCCGGCTTTTCTCCGGTAATGTCTTGGCCGTTAAAGAAGATTTGCCCTGAGGAGGGCGTTAAAAATTGTGTTAACAGGTTAAAGCAGGTGGTTTTTCCAGCGCCATTGGGACCAATTAGGGCATGAATGGTGCCACGGGCCACCTTAAGGTTAACGCCCGATACGGCGGCAAATCCCTTAAAGTCCTTGCAAAGGTTGCGGGTTTCGAGAATCGGGTGGTTTAAAGAAGCTGTCATTGCCATTGAAAGTGCCAGAGTGCGGTCAGCTTACCCGAAATCCCCTATTTTTTGTATAATGCAAGGTTAGACCTCCCATTTAGCAAGCTTATATAAGGTACGGTAATGGAAACAGCACAACCTAGCAGTCTTGAACGCGTCATTCAACTGTCGGTGCCTTTGGCAGCCGTGCAGGCCGAAGTGGGTGTACGGCTTAAAAAAATCGCCAAAACAGCCCGTATGCAGGGGTTTCGCCCCGGTAAAGTGCCCATGAATGTGTTGGTACAACAATATTCTGGCCAATTACAGCAAGAAGCCCTGAGCGACTTGGCCCAGGACACCTTTGGCAACGCCGTGCGCGAGCAAAAAATGCGTGTAGCCACCTTGCCACGCTTTGACGCTAAAAACGAAGGGGCAACCGAAGGTCAGTTTGAATTTACCGCAACTTTTGAGGTGTACCCTGAGGTAAAAGTAGGCGACGTGTCGACCACCGCCATTCGCCGTCCTGTAACGGTGGTGGGTGATGCTGACGTGGAGCGCACCTTAGATATCCTACGTCGCCAACGCGTGCGCTTTGAGGCCGTAGAACGCGCTGCCGCCGTGGGCGACCAAGTGGTGCTGGATTTTATTGGCTATCAAGAGGGCAAGCCTTTTCCAGGTGGTGAGGCGAAAGGGCAGCATGTGGTATTGGGGCAAGGGCAGTTTCTGCCCGACTTTGAGTCCAATCTCACGGGCATTAAGGCTGGTGAAGAGCGCGCTTTCGATTTAACTTTTCCCGCGGAATATCACGCAGAATCATTGGCGGGTAAAGCCGTGCGCTTTGAAGTAAAAGCCGGCCTTGTATCGCAACCCATTTTGCCGGATGTGAATGATGAGTTTGCCCGTTCAGTGGGTGTGGCCGATGGCAACCTGGCTACTATGCGCGCCGAGCTTAAGCAGAACTTAGAACGCGAAGTGCGCAACCGCATTAAAGTGCAAGTGAAAGATCAAGTGATGCAGGCGTTGTTGGACGCTACCCCCATGACCGTTCCTCAAGGACTTATCCATCAAGAAATTGGACGTCTGCGCCAAAGTGCCACAGCAGAAGTAGAAGCGCGTACGCAACGCAAACAAGAAGTGGCTTTGCCGGATGAATTGTTTGCCGAGCAAGCACAGCGCCGCGTAACGCTGGGGTTAATTTTGTCTGAACTGGTGCAACAAGAAAAATTAACGGCCAAACCCGAACAAGTGCGCGCGGTCATCGAGGATATGGCTGCCGCTTATGAAGAGCCGGCTGAAATGGTGCGCTGGTATTATCAGCAACCCGAGCGCATGCATGAAGTGGAATCTTTGGTGCTGGAAGACAACGTAGTGGAATGGGTTTGTGCTCGCGCCAAGACCGAGGATATACCCACCCCTTTTGAACAATTGGTCGATAACCGCTAAAGGATATACCCCCATGAGCAACGATTTAAATCTGACCCCACGCGGTTTGGGGTTAATCCCCATGGTGATTGAACAAAGCGGTCGTGGTGAGCGTGCTTTCGATATTTATTCCCGCCTGCTGAAAGAGCGCGTTATTTTTCTGGTGGGACCAGTGACAGAAGATACAGCCAACGTGATTGTGGCGCAGATGTTGTTTTTGGAATCGGAAAACCCCGATAAAGACATTAGTCTGTACATCAATTCACCAGGGGGTTCGGTGTCTGCGGGCCTTGCAATCTATGACACGATGCAATTTATTAAAGCCGATGTCAGCACCACCTGTATGGGTATAGCGGCCAGCATGGGCGCTTTCTTATTGGCCGCTGGCGCCAAGGGCAAGCGCTATTCCTTGCCTAATTCACGGGTCATGATTCACCAGCCCTCGGGCGGTGCGTCGGGTCAGGCATCCGATATTGAAATTCAAGCCAAAGAAATTATCTATCTGCGTCGTAGGCTTAATGAAATGATGGCCAAACATACAGGCCAATCTATTGAAGTGATTGAAAAAGATACGGACCGTGATAATTTTATGAGTGCCGATGAGGCGCGTCAATACGGTATTATTGATCGCGTCATCAGCAACCGCGCTGAAAGCGCCGCGTGAAATATCAGCAATAAAGGTTTACACTAAACAAAGCTCCGTTTTGGGCTATTTGAGGATGGGCGGTTATGACTGAAAAGGCGGGTAGCGAAAAGCTGCTATATTGCTCTTTTTGTGGCAAAAGTCAGCATGAAGTGCGCAAATTGATTGCAGGGCCTTCGGTATTCATCTGCGATGAATGTATCGAACTGTGTAACGACATCATTCGCGAAGAAATTCAGGGCGCTGAAGTGAAGAGTGTTAAATCTGAGCTGCCCTCACCGCAAGAAATCGCCGACATCCTTGACCAGTACGTTATTGACCAAACCAAAGCCAAGAAAATTTTGGCGGTTGCGGTGTATAACCACTATAAGCGCTTGCGCAACCAAACCAAAGAACACGATGTGGAATTGGCCAAGAGCAATATTTTGCTTATTGGCCCCACGGGCTCGGGTAAGACATTGCTGGCTCAAACCTTGGCCCGCTTATTAAACGTGCCTTTTGTTATTGCGGATGCCACCACCTTAACCGAAGCCGGTTATGTGGGTGAAGATGTAGAAAACATCATTCAAAAACTGTTGCAGAAATGTGATTACGATGTGGAAAAAGCCCAACGGGGAATTGTCTATATCGATGAAATTGATAAAATTTCACGCAAATCCGACAACCCATCCATTACTCGCGATGTGTCTGGGGAGGGTGTACAACAAGCCTTGCTCAAATTAATTGAGGGCACGGTGGCATCGGTACCTCCACAAGGGGGGCGTAAGCACCCCAATCAAGAGTTTGTGCAGGTAGATACCACCAATATTCTGTTCATCTGTGGCGGCGCTTTTGGCGGCCTGGATCGCGTGATTCGCGATCGTTCCGATCAAGGTGGCATTGGTTTTGGTGCTGAAGTGATCAGCAAAGACGGCCGCGATGCCAACTTGCTGCTCTCGGGTGTGGAGCCGGAAGATTTAATCAAATTTGGCCTGATTCCTGAGTTTGTGGGGCGCTTGCCTGTGGTGGCCACCTTGGAGGAATTGCACGAGGACGCCATGGTGCGCATTCTGACCGAACCTCGCAATGCACTGACCAAGCAGTACCAGAAGCTTTTTGCTATGGAAAATGTTGAGCTTGAGTTTCGCGATAACGCCTTGCGCGCCATTGCCCGCAAGGCTTTGGCCCGCAAAACCGGCGCTCGTGGATTACGCTCTATTATTGAACATGTTTTGTTAGACACCATGTTTGACTTACCCACCTTGCAAAACGTCACCAAAGTAGTGGTGAACGAAGACTGCATTAGTGCCGACAACCGCCCATTGTTGATCTATGCCGATCAGCCTAAGGTGGCCAGCGTTTGAGGCTGGGCTGCTTTTACCATTGAAATATCGGAAAGAGCCCCTATATCTGTACTAACGCACCTTATTACGGGACCCGTCCATGACCTCATTGTTTGATTCCGACCAAGAAAAAGTCGATTTACCCCTATTGCCTCTACGGGATGTGGTGGTATTTCCTCATATGGTCATCCCACTTTTCGTGGGCCGCCAAAAATCCATTAAGGCTCTTGAAACAGCCATGGAAAGCGGTAAGAGTATTCTTTTGGTGGCACAGAAATCCGCCGCCAATGACGAGCCTAAGCCTGAGGAGTTGTATGAAGTGGGCTCTGTGGCGGGCATCTTGCAGATGCTAAAGCTGCCTGACGGCACCGTAAAGGTGTTGGTGGAGGGGTCGCAGCGCGCCCGCGTCAGTGAAGTGATTGATGTAAAAACCCATTTTACCGGTGTGGCCGAAATGGTGGCGCCACTTTCCATGGACCATCCGGAAGTAGAGGCCATGCGCCGCACCTTACTGGCCCAGTTTGAACAGTTTGTAAAACTTAATAAAAAAATTCCTCCTGAGGTATTAACCTCCTTCGCCGGTATTGATGATGCCGGTCGCTTAGCCGACACCATCGCCGCTCACTTGCCCTTAAAACTTGAGCAGAAGCAACAGATTCTGGAAATGTTTGACGTGAAACAACGCCTTGAACATTTGCTCTCGGTGTTGGAGAGCGAAATCGACATTCTGCAGGTGGAAAAACGCATTCGCGGGCGCGTAAAACGCCAGATGGAAAAAAGCCAGCGCGAGTATTACTTGAACGAGCAAGTGAAAGCCATCCAAAAAGAACTGGGTGACAGCGAAGACGGCGCTGACTTAGAAGAATTGGAAAAAAAGATTCAAGGGGCTCATATGCCCAAGGAGGCGCGCACCAAGGCAGACGCAGAATTTAAGAAATTGCGTTTAATGTCACCCATGTCGGCCGAAGCCACAGTGGTGCGCAATTACATAGACGCGTTGGTGGGATTGCCTTGGAAGAAGCGTACGCGCATCAGCAATGACCTTAAAACTTGCGAACGCATTCTGGACGAAGACCATTATGGTCTTGATAAGGTTAAAGAGCGCATCGTGGAATACCTGGCGGTGCAGTCCCGTGTGGACAAGGTAAAAGCACCCATTTTATGCTTGGTGGGGCCACCGGGCGTAGGAAAGACTTCGCTTGGCCAATCCATTGCACGGGCCACCAACCGCAAGTTTGTGCGCATGGCTTTGGGCGGCGTGCGCGATGAAGCCGAAATCCGCGGCCATCGCCGCACCTACATTGGTTCTATGCCCGGCAAGATTTTGCAGAACATGACCAAGGTGGGTGTGCGCAATCCGCTTTTCTTATTGGATGAAGTGGACAAACTGGGTCAAGATTTCCGTGGTGACCCATCCTCGGCCTTGCTAGAGGTACTCGATCCCGAACAAAATCATACCTTCAATGATCATTATATTGAAGTGGAATACGACTTGTCGGATGTGATGTTTGTGGCTACTGCCAACACATTAAATATTCCTGCTCCTTTGTTAGATCGCATGGAAGTGATTCGTTTGGCAGGTTACACGGAAGATGAAAAAATTAATATTGCACGCCAGTATCTGTTGCCCAAGCAGCTGAAAGCCAACGGTTTAAAAGACACCGAAATATCGGTTAGCGAAACGGCCTTGCGCGACATTGTGCAGTATTACACCCGTGAAGCGGGCGTACGGGCCATGGATCGCGAAATTGCCAAGATTTGTCGCAAGGTAGTGAAGGCTTTGGTGTTGGTGAAAAAGCAAGCCAAAGTGACTGTGGCTTCACGCAATCTAGAAAAATATTTAGGGGTGCGTCGCTACACCTTCGGCATGGCCGAAAAAATCAATCAAGTGGGCCAGGTAACAGGTTTGGCTTGGACAGAGGTGGGCGGTGAATTATTGACCATTGAAGCGGCCAAATTGCCCGGTAAAGGCAAGATGACCACCACCGGTAAGTTGGGTGATGTGATGCAAGAATCCATCCAAGCGGCCCTCAGTGTGGTGCGCAGCCGTGCTGGCCTATTGGGTATTCCAGAAGATTTTTACGAAAAAGCGGACATTCACATTCACTTACCAGAAGGCGCCACCCCTAAGGATGGCCCCAGTGCGGGGGTAGGTATTGTCACCGCCATGGTGTCTGTGTTGACCGGTATTCCCGTGCGCTCTGATGTGGCCATGACCGGTGAAATTACCCTGCGCGGTGAAGTCTTGCCCATTGGGGGGCTGAAGGAAAAACTGTTGGCGGCCCACCGTGGCGGCATTAAAACCGTTTTAATTCCTGAAGAGAACATGAAGGATTTGGTAGAAATTCCTGAAAATATTAAGAATAAGCTAGAAATCCATCCCGTGAAATGGATTGATCAGGTGTTGGCCGTGGCATTGGAGCGCAGCCCGTTGGTGGAAGTAGGTGTTGATGTGGCTGTTATTCCAGCCCCTTTGGCCGAAACAGCACCGGTTCAGATTAAGCACTAATTAAATGCTTGAAACAGAAAAGAATGATCTAGGTCAACTAATGTAGAGGCCATCTCTGTTTTATGTAGTATTGCATTGCAAAAAAACCTGCGCCCCACAGCAGGTTTTTTTGCGAACCCCTTGGAAAAATTTTCCAATTGGTGTACAGCGCATGGCAGTAATTAAAAAAAACTGTTGACACTCACGGTGCAGAATTTTATAAAGGGAGACGCAGATAGAGCGCTTGCGCTGATGCTATTTTTCTCAGAGAAAAAATGCATTTTTTTGTTAAGGTAGCCAATATAAAAAAAGGGGACATCACAGTGAATAAAACAGAATTGATTGATCATATTGCCGATGCAGCAGATATTTCTAAAGCGGCTGCGGGGCGCGCTCTGGACAGCACCATTGCGGCTGTGAAGGGTGCCCTTAAAAAGGGCGGTCAGGTGACCCTGGTGGGTTTTGGCACCTTTTATGTGGGCAAACGGGCCGCGCGTACCGGGCGTAACCCCCGTACAGGCCTTGCCATTAAGATTAAAGCGGCCAAGGTGCCTAAGTTCCGTGCTGGCAAAGCGTTGAAGGATGCGTTAAACTAGCAGTCTTTGGGTGCTTAGCTCAGTTGGTAGAGCGTCGCCCTTACAAGGCGAATGTCGGCGGTTCGAACCCGTCAGCACCCACCAGCGTTTTTTCCCTGGCCGGGAATTCGTGAAGTGTGCCGTTTAGGAGTGGTAGTTCAGTTGGTTAGAATACCGGCCTGTCACGCCGGGGGTCGCGGGTTCGAGTCCCGTCCACTCCGCCAAGCTATAAGGGCTTTAACCGCTGAAAGGTTATGGCTGGTAAAAGGGCGAACGAGAGTTCGCCCTTTTTTACTGAATTGATGCATGGGGTGTCGTATGTTGCTTGAAAAATTTCGTTCCATGTCCAAAACCTGGGTGGCTAAGGTTATTTTGGTCGCCATCACTGTCCCTTTTGCCTTGTTCGGTCTTGAGTATTATTTCCGTCAAAGCGGCACTGCCGATACTGTGGCCAAGGTGGATGGATACTCCATTACTCAGGCCGAGTTTAATGAAACCCTGCGCTCTCAGCAGGAGCAACTGCGCGCCAATAACCGCGATCAAGCCCTAGATCCTGCAAGCTTAGATACCCCTCAACTGCGCTCGGAGGTATTGAATGCGCTGATTAATCGCCATTTGGCTACCAGCTATGCCGATCATGCCAATATCATTATTCCAGACCATCTGTTGGTCAGTGAAATTTCCCGCATCGAACCTTTTCAGGATAACGGCCATTTTTCCCAAGCACGTTATGAAGAAGCGCTCCATGCCCGCGGTTTGGTCCCCGCCTTGTTTGAATCACGCCTGCGGGATGACTTAAAAAATGAGTTGGTGCAAGAAGGCCTCATTACCACAGACTGGGTGCCGCAAGTGAGTGTGAACGCGTTCCTGACCCTCTCTGGTCAACAACGTGACGTCAGTGTGGCTGAAATAACACCAGATGCATTTTTGGATCGTGTAAAAGTGGATGATGCGTCCATTCAAAAATATTACGACAGCCATCTTGATCGTTTTAAAGTAGAAGAGCGCGTCAAGGTGCAGTACCTCGTGCTCTCGGCGGACCAATTGTCGCAAAGCATTGAAGTCAGTGCGGCAGATGTGGCCAAAGCCTACGCAGACCCTGCCAATAAGGCCCGTTGGGGCGGACAAGAAACACGTCGCGCCAGTCATATTTTAATTTTAGCGGCACCCAAAGCGCCGGATGCCGACCGCGCTGCAGCACGTGCCCTTGCTGAAAAAGCACTGGCTGAAGTGAATGCCAACCCCTCGCAATTCGCGGCTATTGCCAAGAAATACTCGCAAGACCCAGGCTCCGCTGCCACTGGTGGTGATTTGGGGTATTTTGGCCGCGGCGCTATGACACCGGCTTTTGAGAATGCCGTGTTTTCTTTGAAGCCCAATCAAGTAAGCGGCATCGTTGAAACCGAATTTGGTTTTCACGTTATTCGCCTTACCGATATTAAAACAGCCAAGGGTAAAACGCTTGCTGAAGCCACACCGGAAATTACCGCAGAGTTGCGCCGGCAACGGGTGGGGCAGCGCTTCTCTGAGTCCGCAGAAAATTTTAGCAATTTGGTGTACGAGCAATCCGCCAGCTTAAAGCCTGCTGCAGAGCGCTTAAAGTTAACCTTGAAAGATTCTGGTTGGGTAACCCATGCAGGACAAGCGCAGGACCCGCTCTTGAACAACCCCAAATTAATCGCGGCATTATTTGCCCCTGAGTCGGTGAAGAACGGACGCAACACGCAAGCCATTGAAGTGTCGCCCAATGTCTTGGTGGCGGCCCACGTTACCTTATATGAAGCGCCCACCGCGCGCCCCTTAAATGAGGTGGGGCCGATTATTGTTCAGCTGTTGCGCCGTGAAGAAGCAGGTAAGTTGGCAGCCCAGGAAGGTGCCGCCCGTTTGGCTGACTTGCAAGCGGGAAAAAATATTAGCCTCAAATGGTCCGCGGTGCGCCGTCTTAATCGTCAGGACGCCTTGGGCGGTTTGCCATCAGGTTTGGTGGCTGATGTCTTTAAGGCCAATGCCAATCATTTACCCGCCTACACAGGCAGTGCCACCGCTAATGGCAGTTATGTCATTGCACAGATCAGCGCTGTGGTGCCTGGAACCATCACCGATGCCGCACGTCGCAAGCAAGCTGAAACAGGTTTGGTCCGTGGGTACGGTGATGAGGTGATGGCTGAATTTTTGGCGGCCTTGCGCACAGAGGGCAGTTTCCGTCTGGTGAATAAGGCTATTCTGGAAAAGCAAAAGCAGAACTAAGCTTATTCGCTGTAACCGGGCACCGTGGTGGAGAAGCCTGAGTCCACATGAATAATTTCACCGGTAATACCCGAAGCCAAATCACTGGCTAAAAACGCCGCCACGTTCCCCACTTCCTCAATGGTGACGTTGCGACGCAAGGGGGCTGAGGCCTCTACGTAATTTAAGATTTTGTTGAAATCTCCAATCCCGGCAGCGGCCAATGTTTTGATGGGTCCGGCAGAAATGCCGTTGACGCGAATGCCACGGGGACCTAAGGTTTGTGCCATATAACGGACGCTGGCCTCTAAGCTGGCCTTGGCCAGCCCCATTACGTTATAGTTGGGGACGGAGCGCTCAGCGCCCAAGTAGGAGAGGGTAATCAGCGCGCCATTGCGCCCGGCCATGAGCGGGTATCCGGCCTTAGCTAACGCAGAAAAACTGTAGGAACTGACATCGTGGGCAATGCGAAAGTTTTCTCGGGTCACTGCATCCAAATAATCTCCCGAAAGTGCTTCACGGGGCACGTAGGCTATGGAGTGAATAAGGCCATCCAAACCTTCCCAGTCTTGACCCAACTGGCCAAACAAGGCATCAATTTCGCTGTCATTGGCCACATCGCAAGGGTATACCCGCGTTACTCCCAATTCCTCAGCCAGCTTCTCTACGCGAGCCCGTACGGCCTCGGCTTGGTAGGTGAGGGCAATATCGGCCCCTTCGCGTTGCATGGCACGAGCAATACCCCAGGCGATCGAGCGATTGCTTAGCAAACCGGTAATCAATATGTTCTTGTTGACAAGAAATCCCATAGCATCTCCTCTAGGCTTGCTCGGTATGATAAACCATATGGCCAAGAGGCTCATAATTCTGTTGGGGTGCATGGCCAGTCTGGCTTATGCAGCCACCCCCGAAAAAGTTTTACACCTCGAGCTTTCTGCCGCCGAAACCGGCTTTGACCCAGTGGCCACCTCTGATCTCAACACTGCCGCCATTGAGCAGCAACTCTTTGAAGCGCTGCTGACCTACGATTACCTGGCCCGCCCGGTGCGCTTAATTCCCCGTTTGGCGGCCACCATGCCTGTGGTGACCGACCAAGGTAAAACCTGGGTGTTTACTCTCAAGAAGGGGGTCTACTTTTGTCCCGATCCGGTGTTTAAAGGGCAATTGCGCGAAGCCACGGCACAGGATGTGGTGTACACCATCATGCGTTTCATGGATCCCAAAAATCGTTCTCCTTATAAGTTTTTGGTAGATGGAAAAATTATCGGCTTAGATGAGTTGGGTGATGAAGCGCGCAAGAGTGGGCACTTTAATTACAATGCATCTATTGCGGGACTAGAGGTGCTGGACCGTTACACCCTTAAGATTCGTCTTAAAACCACTGATTACAATTTTTCACACGCCATGGCTCAACCCATGTATGGAATAGTGGCGCGTGAAGTGATTGAGTCTTACGCCGGCGACACCGCCTCTCACCCTGTTGGAACTGGACCTTATCGCCTGGGTCGTTGGATCCGCTCTTCGCTCATAGAGCTGGAGAAGAATCCTAATTTCCGCCACGAAGTGTGGGACTTTGGTTCGGGGTCAGACCCCAAATTGGGGTCTGACCCCAAAAACAACCCCGATCCCGCCGATGCGCGCGTGATCGCGCAGATGAAGGGGAAAACCATTCCGCAAATTGATCGCATCGATATTCAAGTGATTGAGGAATCGCAATCGGCGTGGTTAAGCTTTGGCAAAGGCGAACTGGATATGATTGGTTTGGCCGGCCAATTTGCCCCTATGGCGCTAACCGGTGATCGCCTAAAACCTGCCTTGATTCAGCGTGGCATACGCTTAGACCGGTTAATTGATCCTTCCATAGCGTATTATTTTATCAATCAACAAGACCCCGTATTGGGCGGCATGAGTCGTGAGCGTATCGCGTTGCGTCGTGCCATTTTTATGGCACAAAATGATGAAGAAATGATTCGCGTCATTCACAAAGGCCAAGCGTTTCGCAATGCTTACCCCATCCCCGACGGGGTAGAGGGGTCAGACCCCAATTATCGCAGCGTGCTGAATTACAATCCGCGTGAAGCCAACCATCTATTGGATCAAATGGGTTACGCTAAGGGACCGGACGGCTATCGACGATTGCCTGATGGCAAACCCTTATCTGTGCGCTACACCACAAGCCTGTCTTCGCAAGACCGCGAACTCGATGAGATGATGAAAAAATCATTGGATCGGTTGTCGATTCACTTTGAGAGCGAGAAATTGAAGTTTCCTGAAATTATAAAAGCCGAGCGACAATGCCGCGTGCAAATGCGTCTGTCGGGCTGGATTGCCGATTACCCTGATGGCGATAACTTTATGCAGCTCTGGTATGGTCCGCACATCCATGAAAACAATGGTTCTTGCTACCAAGACCCGGTGTGGGATCGCTTGTATGAAAAAACGCTCACCATGCCCGCATCTTTGCAGCGCGATACAATTTATCGACAGTTGGCGCGCCTGTTAGAGCTAAACGGCGTCACCAAGGTCAGTACTTCGCATATACGCAATGTGCTGTCGCAGCCTTGGTTGCTGGGCTATAAAGCGCATCCCATTTTGCCCTCCGTGTGGTCGTACTTGGATATTGACGACACGCAGAGGCCCAAGCCATGATTGCCTACCTCATTCGGCGCATTTGGCAAATGATCCCCACGCTATTGGGCGTGGTGTTGCTGGTGTTCTTTTTATTCAACTGGGTGGGCGGTGATCCGGCTTACGTGTTGGCGGGTAAAATGGCGAGCCCTGAAGACATTGCCAACATTCGCCACCAGTTGGGTATTGATCGACCACTTTGGGAACAATTGTGGATCTTTATTCGCCAAATTGTAAGCGGAGATTTTGGGGATAGCTGGTCCACTCATGAACCGGTGTCACAAATTTTCCGAACCCGTCTCGGGCCCTCCATGACTTTGCTGATTCCACTGATGATTCTAGAAACCGCTGTTGCTGTACTAATGGCGTTATTGGTTTCAGCCTTCCGTGGTTCGCTCTTGGATCGCTCGTTGATGGTGGCCAGTACCATGGTGATGTCGATTAGTTTGCTGGTGTACATCATTGTGGGCCAATACGTGTTCGCCTCTGTGTTGGGCTGGTTCCCTGTAAAAGGATGGAGCCAGCAGCTCAGCCAAAACCTCACTACGTATGCGGTTTTGCCAGTGTTGTTAGGTCTTTTGGTGAGTGTGGCGCCCTCATTGCGCTTGTACCGCACATTTATTTTGGATGAAGTGGGTCAAGATTACGTGCGCACTGCACGCGCCAAGGGCGTATCCGAAACGCGCATTTTATGGGTTCATGTGCTGCGCAACGCCGGCATTCCCATCGTGACCAATCTGTTGATGGGTCTGCCCGCTTTACTGACAGGTGCTTTTTTATTGGAACGTTTTTTTGCTATCCCCGGTATTGGTCGCGAGATTATTTTGGCGGTAGAGCGCAGTGATTTCCCTATTATTAAAGCTGCCACTGTATATGTGGCCATGGCCACCTTGGTGGCCAATCTCTTGGGCGATATGCTGTATCGCGTCCTCGATCCGCGCGTAAACTTGGATTAAACCATGACCACTACGATGCGATCACCTGGATTATGGACCTTGGCTTGGCGGCGTTTATGCCGCGACCGAGTGGGCATGGTGTCTTTATGGGTGGTGCTGTTTTATTTTGGGGTAGTGTTGTTGGCCTTGGGCGGTTGGTTGGCACCCGATTGGACGCGCGAGGTGGGCGTGAATTACGCACCGCCCACCTGGTGGATGGGTGCACAAGAGAGTGAGAATGCGCCCGTTGTGCCGACCACTGCGCCAGACAATGTGGCCGCGGACCTGTATGGACTACAAGATCCATTGGCCAGCGAGTTTGCTGCCATGCATGCCGCATATCCTAACGAGGTGGGTCTACCACCTGAGCCACCGCGCATGCAGACGTTGCCGCTAGGCGGCGATAAATGGGGGCATGATGTGCTCACCAAGCTCGTCAAGGGCAGTCAGACCTCGCTTTTGGTGGGGTTTGTGGCGGCCCTAGTGGCCACTGCGCTGGGCACTTTGTTTGGTGCTGTGGCGGGTTATTTTGGGCGCTGGGTGGACGATGCGTTTAATTGGCTGTATGGCGTGTTTACCGCCATTCCATACTTGTTGTTGGTGTTTGCCATTGCTGCCGTGTTGCAGCAGCGCGGCGTGGTCACCATCATTCTTATTTTGGGATTAACCGGCTGGACGGGGGTCTTTCGCTTGGTACGTGCGGAATATCTTAAACATAAATCCCGTGAATATGTATTGGCAGCGGGTGCCATAGGAGCCTCGAACATGCGGCGTATGTTTGTTCACATCTTGCCCAATGTAAGCCATGTGATTTTGGTGCAACTGTCGCTTAATGTGGTGGGATTTATTAAGTCGGAAGTTATTTTAAGCTTCTTGGGGTTTGGTGTGCCGGTGGATGTGGTGTCCTGGGGCAGCATGCTCAATGAAGCACAAAATGAGCTTATTTTGGGCAAATGGTGGCAGTTGGCTGCGGCAGGTTTGGCCATGGCGGTGTTGGTGACTGCCTTTAGTATGCTCACCGATGCTCTGCGCGACGCCCTGGATCCTAAATTAAAACAATGAACACACCCAACTCTTCATTGTTGTCCATACGTCACCTGCAGATCGGGTTTAAGCTGCAAGGCGAGCCTTTGTTTAGCGCTGTAAGCGGTGTTTCTTTTGAAGTACCGCAGCGCTCCACTGTGGCATTGGTGGGCGAATCAGGCAGCGGTAAATCGGTTACAGCGTTGTCTATTTTGGGGTTGTTGCCCAAAACCATTACGCGCATAGATCCGCAGAGTGAAATTTTATGGCAGGGGCAGAATTTATTGCACAGCACCCAAGCTCAGTTGCGTGCGGTACGTGGTAAAGAGATCTCGATTATCTTTCAAGAACCCATGAGCTCGCTGAACCCAGTGTTCACGGTGGGTGATCAATTAATAGAGGGGCTGCACCTTCATTTGGGTTTATCACAACGTCAGGCCAATGCACGTGCTGTTGAATTGTTGCATGAAG